>JABUBM010000037.1_pt1 | contig 27883 bp, 33 predicted proteins | sample 7240321 | NCBI WGS metagenome assembly JABUBM01 (sample SAMN07256344, study PRJNA390944) | subsurface metagenome | isolation source: Methane hydrate marine sediment | place: Pacific Ocean: Eastern North Pacific, ODP site 1244 | collected 2002
GGTGACTTACAATGTTACCCTTATCTCAGGCGATGGAATAGGACCTGAGGTTACCGAAGCTACTAAAAGGGTTTTGGAAGCGACCGGAGTCGCCTTTCATTGGGATTTGGCTTATGCTGGTGCTGATGTCATGGATGAGTTTGGTACACCCCTCCCTGACTATGTATTTGAGTCCATTAGAAAGAACAAGGTCGCCCTTAAGGGACCAGTAACCACACCTGTAGGCTCAGGCTTTAGAAGTGTTAATGTAGCTCTGCGTAAGGGGCTAGACCTTTATGTTTGTCTCCGTCCCTGTAAAACCTACCCCGGGGCTCCCACTTCATTTAAAGATGTAGATATTGTAGTGGTGAGAGAGAATACTGAAGACCTCTACAGTGGCATTGAGTTTGAGGAGGGAACTCCTGAAGCACTAAGGCTCATAGAGTTAATCTCAGAGACATTGGGGGATGCAGTTAGACAGGACTCTGGCTTTAGCCTAAAAATGATTTCTGAGACATGCAGCCAAAGGATTGTCAGGTTTGCCTTTGACTACGCCCGAGCTCATCAAAGGAAAAAGGTAACCGCTGTGCATAAAGCCAATATTATGAAATTCTCAGATGGATTGTTCCTGGCTGTTGCCAGGGAGGTTGCCCAAGAATACCCTGATATTAAATTTGAGGATAGACTTGTAGATAACATGACCATGCAATTGGTGAAAAGACCACAACAGTTTGATGTAATAGTGGCTCCTAATTTCTATGGGGACATAATCTCTGACTTATGTGCCGGGTTGGTGGGTGGACTGGGGCTAGCCCCCGGAGCTAATTTAGGTGATGACATAGCTGTCTTTGAACCGACCCACGGCAGTGCTCCTAAGTATGCTGGCAAAAATAAGGTCAATCCTATGGCAATGATGCTCTCCGGAGTAATGATGCTCCACCACCTCGGAGAGACGAAAGCGGCTAATAGGTTGGAAAAAGTCATAGCTGAGGTTATCGCCGAGGGAAAGAATGTTACCTATGATATGAAGCCTGATATACCCAGCACCCAGGTAGTAGGCACTTCACAGGTAGCCGATGCCGTAATTGCAAAACTAGAGGAGCTAAAAAATACCTAACCAGATTGAGGTCATCTATTAAGGGTAGATTGAAGGTGCGAATCCGGGGTAGAAATCCTCTCTTACATAACTAATCCCCCCATAATGAAAGGGAAGCCCGAAGGGGCGTTAGCCCCTTCCCAATATATACTTCCCCCTCTCCTTTGAAGGAGAGGGGGATAAAGGGGGTGAGGTAGATAACCAATATCAGCAAAGTTAGCATTATCGGTGCTGGAAATGTCGGTGCTGCCTGCGCTCAGCGATTGGCTGAGAGGGACTATGCTGATATAGTCCTGATGGACATTATCCAGGGTCTGCCTCAAGGTAAGGCGCTAGATATTCTTGAGTCGGCGCCTATCCTCAACTTTAACTCTCACATTACTGGAGCCAACGACTACCAGGAAACAGCTAACTCGGATGTGGTAATCATTACCTCTGGCTCGGGAAGAAAACCGGGTATGACCCGTGATGAGCTGCTGCTAACTAATACGAAGATTATCACCGAGGTTACCCGCAATGCAGTCAACCACTCACCCAACTGCATTATCATTATGGTTACCAATCCAGTGGATGCTATGACCCATTTAGCTATTCGCGCCAGTCAATTTCCCCGAAATAGAGTATTTGGCTTATCCGGCGTCCTGGATAGCGCCCGATTTAGCAGCTTCATCGCCGCTGAGCTTAAGGTGTCGGTAGAAGATGTATCCGCCTGCGTTCTGGGGCAACACGGTAGCAATATGGTTATTATCCCCAGGCTATCTACAGTTAGTGGCACACCGATAACTAAGCTCCTGCCGCAGGAAACTATTGACAAATTGGTAGCGCGCACCATAAGGGGCGGAGAGGAGATTGTAGAATTACTCAAAACTGGCAGCGCCTTTTATGCCCCGTCAGCCGCCGTTGCCCGGATGGTGGATACCATAATTTTAGATAAGAAGGAAGTCTTGCCCTGTGCCACCTACCTAAAGGGAGAATATGGAATTAAGAACACTGTCATCAGTGTCCCGGTAAAACTGGGCAAGAATGGCATTGAGCAAATAATAGAGCTAGAACTAACCCCCGGCGAAAAGCAAGCTCTAGCCACCTCAGCCAAGGCAGTGCGAGAGCTAGTAAATACTATGAAATTAGGTTGAAAGGGTGGTTACAATGAAGATTTTTTTGAATGTTATTGGTTGGATAGGTTTTGGGATAATAGGAGTATCGCTGCCAGCGGTATATTCTTGTGCTGGGCCGAATGTAGGTATGATAGGTATGTGTCTGGTTTTTTCCAGTTGGATTGGTGCACTTGGAGTAGTGCTGTTATTAATAGGTGGTTTTCTTTCTAGATGGCGTTATTGGTGGATAGTTGCCCTAGTTATGGGTATTGCCTATGTTTCAGCTTCAATACCTGGGTTGTATGGAATGGAAGCAAGAGAAGCAGGGAGATGTGCGGAGCACCAGTTAGAGTATACAATAAATTATGGTATTTGGATTATGGTTTTATTGCCAGGGCTAGCTTGTATTATTGGAGGGATAGTAATGCAGCGGCTTTCCCATAGGGGTAAAGTATAATCTATTCACTATGAAATTAAGTAAGTCCAAAATTAAATGCATCATAGGGAGTGTGAAGGGGCTTCGCCCCTTCACATATAATACTTCCCCCTCTCCTTTGAAGGAATAGATAATAGAGGAGAGTCAAAGAGAGGCGAAGCCTCTCTTATAAAACAATTCCCCTTCCCCTTGATAAGGGGAAGGGGATAAAGGGGATAGGGTTACCTAATAAAAACCTAACGAGGTAGATAAACCCTAAATGAGAGAGATTGAAGCTAGCGCTATTACCCAGGCTGTAGCCCAGCTTTGTCAGCAGGCAAACTTTGTGCTTGGTGAGGATGTATTATCAGCACTCAAGCAGGCGCAGCAGTCTGAGGAATCTCCACTGGGCAGGGAAGTTTTAACTCAGCTCCTGGAGAATGCCCGGATTGCCCAAGAGGAGCATCTTCCCTTATGTCAGGACTGTGGCACGGCGGTGGTCTTCCTTGAAATAGGTCAGGAAACTCATATTATTGGCGGTAACCTATATGCTGCCGTAGAGGAAGGGGTGCGCCTGGGCTATAGTCAGAGCTATTTGCGCAAATCCATAGTCAGCCAACCCTTCTCTGCCAGAATAAATACCAAGGATAATACTCCTCCCGTTATTCATACTGAAATAGTGCCTGGTGACCAGCTAAAGATTACAGTAATGCCCAAGGGAAGCGGGGCTGAGAATATGAGCCGCTTGGCTATGCTTAAGCCAGGTGATGGCAGACAGGGCATCATTGACCTGGTAGTAAAGACCGTTGATGAGGCAGGAGGCAATCCCTGTCCGCCGTTAATTATTGGTCTCGGCATAGGCGGCACAATAGAAAAGGCAATGCTACTGGCTAAGAAGGCATTACTCCGTCCGGTAGCCAAGCCTAACCCTGACCCTGAAATTGCTGAGCTTGAGAGGGAGATTCTAATCCGTATCAATGATTTAGGCATTGGTCCGCTGGGCTTTGGCGGTAGAACCACCGCTCTGGCAGTACACGCTGAGGTTATGCCTACCCATATTGCCAGCCTGCCGGTAGCTGTCAATCTCCAGTGTCATAGCGCTCGCCATAAAGAGACCACACTATAAACGAGGGAACTCCGAAAGGGCGTTAGCCCCTTCGGAAACTATAATTCCCCTTCCCCTGGGGTAGATTGAAGGGGCTTCCCCCCTTCAAAATTAACTTCCCCCTCTCCTTTGAAGGAGAGGGGGATTAAGGGGGTGAGGTAGATAAACATTACATCACCAATTGAGGCTGAAATAATAGAAAAGCTGACTGTAGGCACCAGAGTTCTGATTTCTGGGATTATCTATACCGCTCGTGATGCTGCACACCGTAGGCTCGTTCAAGCCCTGGATAAGGGTGATAAGCTGCCCTTTGACCTTAACCAACAAACACTATATTATATGGGACCATCCCCCGCCAGACCAGACCAGGTTATCGGCTCAGCCGGTCCCACTACCAGTAGTCGTATGGATATATATACCCCACGCCTTATCGCTGCCGGGATTAGAGCTATGATTGGTAAGGGTAACCGCTCACCAGCAGTAAAAGAAGCTATCAAAAAATATAGAGCTGTTTATTTCGCCACCATTGGTGGTGCTGGCGCTTTACTAGCCAAATCTATTAAGCAGGTAGAGGTTATAGCTTATGAAGATTTGGGTACTGAGGCTATCTTGCGGCTTAATGTTGAGAATTTCCCAGCTATTGTAGCTAACGACATCTACGGAGAAGACCTGTTTGACCAGGGTAAAGCCAAATATCAAGGGAACAAATACTAAAGGAGAGTTAAAGAGAGGCTTCGCCTCTCTTACATAACCAATTCCCCCTCCCTTTGTAAGGGAGGGGGATAAAGGGGGTAGGTTGCTAAATAAACGTCTAAGGGATGAGGTTAATAAATAATAGCTGAGGAGAGGAAATAGAAAAGTGAAAATGGATTGTATTTTCTGTCAAATTGTAGCTGGCAAGCTGCCTAGTGAAATCGTTTACCAGGATGAGGAAGTGATTGCCTTCCGTGATATTAACCCTCAGGCGCCTGTACATCTGATAATTATCCCTAAAAGGCACATTCCTTCCCTCGCCCATCTATCTCAAGCAGAGGCTCCTTTAATAGGACATATGGTAAGCATTGCCAATCAACTGGCAAAAAGGGAAGGTATTTCTGAAAGTGGGTATCGCCTAGTGATAAACTGTGGTGAGCAAGGGGGACAGTTAGTGCCTCATCTCCATATGCACCTTCTTGGCGGTCGGAAGCTAGCAGACGCACTGGGCTGATTTCCGATGCTCTAAGAAGATAAGCAACCCAGCGATGCTCTTAGCATCACAGATAGAACCCGAGGAAATAAGGTGAGAAATCTGACTGACCGGTACCCGGACTAATCTGATATTCTCTGTATCCTCAGCATATAATTGGCTAGGAATAAGGTCAGTAGCCAGATAAAGGTAAAGGTATTCAGTGCAATAACCTGGCGTGGAATAAAAACCGCCTAACCTCTCCACCTTCCTGGGCAGGTAGCCAGTTTCCTCGCTTAACTCACGCCGAACGGTAGTCACCGGGTCTTCGCCAGGCTCAATGCCACCAGCCGGTATCTCCAGTAGCTCCTTCTCCACTGACTTGCGAAATTGATTAACCAGTAACACATTATCATTATCATCAATAGCGATAATAGCCACACAATCGCTATGCTCCACAATCTCTCGCTTGGTTTGCCGGCCACTAGGCATTTCCACTGTGTCAACCCGTAGCTTTACCGCTCGTCCCTCATAGATTAGTTGGCTAGATAGTGTTTTCTCCACCAAACTTAAACCTCTAAATGATAGATAAGAGCTACCTCATCACAATTGGGGAATTTGGGGCAGCGGTAACACTCGCCCCAGACCTTGTGCGGCAGCTCCATCTTGTCCAGTTGAGAAAAGCCAAGCTTCTCAAAAAAGCCTGGTTTATAGGTCAGGCAAAAAACAGTGGGAATACCAAGCTCCCTAGCCTCCCTGAGACAGGCTTCTACCAGTTGAGCGCCAATTCTCTGTTCCTGGCTATCCTCAGCCACAGCTACCGATTTTATCTCAGCTAGGTCCGACCAGCTAACATGCAATGCGGCACAAGCAATCACCCGCTCACCCTGTCTAACTACAAAGTAATCCCTGATATTTTCATATATCTCGCTCAACGAGCGAGCCAGCATTTCACCCTTATCAGCAAAATAATTAATTAACTGATGCATCTGGGGTGCATCCCTGATTTTGGCTTTTTCTACTGGATTCAAACTATTGCTTTCCTTTCAACCTTTGCTCCAGAGAGCTATAGAAGGAGGTTTTGGGATGAATTCTCAAGAATTGAACCGTGTTAGAGCTAAGCCTAACTGTAATAACAGCGCCACTTGACAGGGGTAAATTAACATGACCATCAATGCTCACTGTTGACTGATGAGCGGTGCTAATGCGTAGCTTAACTACGGCTGTGGATGGTAGCACCAAAGTATAAGCTGGACTAAGATGAGGCACTATTGGTAACAGGAGGAATTCTTTAGCCTGCGGATGGAGGATGGGTCCGCCGGCTGCCAGCGAGTAGCCAGTGCTGCCAGTGGCTGTAGCCACAATTACTCCGTCAGCCTTATAGGTAGTCAGGGGCTCATTATCGATGCTAGCTTCTACATAGACTACCCGAGCTACTGCTCCCCGCGCCACCACCACATCATTTAAGGCATAAAATATACGGGGCGGCTCCTGGTCAGTGGGAGAAAGCTCTGCCTCAAGCATAGCCCTCTCATCAATCCAACCCTCCCCAGCTAGCAAGGCAGGTAGCTTATCCCTAGCCTCATCGGCGCTGAGTTCGGTCATAAATCCTAGCTTGCCTAAATTTATCCCGGTAATAGGGGTTTGGACAGGAACTACTGCTTGAGCTGCTCGCAGAATAGTGCCATCACCACCGATGCTAAGAATTAAATCGGTATCATTCACCTGAGCCCTGGCTTCCTCTCCCTCCCAGGCAGAATATAGCCAGGTAGAAACACCACCTGAGCTTAAGAACTCTTGCAGTTCCTTAGCCAGGGTATAGGCAGCTTCAATCATAGGGTGATAGAGAATGCCAACTCTTTTCACAACGATAAGCCGCTTTCTCACCAGAAAACCACATGAGGTAAATGAAGTGTAACATTGGCATATTGAGGTGTCAAGGTTAATCTCAAGGCTATGTGCTTGCCAGGGGAACTCTAACGGACTACAATATGGAGATACGGAGGCATTAGCGTGAGAGTTATTCTATATATGGGGAAGGGAGGGGTGGGAAAAACCACAGTTGCTGCCGCCTCTGCCTTGCGTTCAGCAGAGCTGGGTTACAAAACCATTATCCTCAGCACCGATAGCGCTCACAGCCTGGCTGATTCCTTTGACCTTGCCCTCGGGGATGAACCCCGACCTATCATTCCTAACCTTTGGGGACAGGAACCAGAAATATCACACACCTTAGAAACTCGCTGGGGCATTATCCAGGAGTGGATGTCAGCCCTCTTGGCTTGGCGAGGGATGAAGGAAGTAGTGGCTGATGAGATGGCTGTTCTTCCTGGAATGGAGGAATTGGCAAACCTGTTGTATATTGTTGACTACTATCGGAGCGGGCAATATGATGTCATCGTTGTGGATTGTGCTCCCACCGGGGAAACATTGCGCTTCCTTGCTTTCCCTGAGGTATTACACTGGTGGATGGAAAAGATGTTTCCCATTGGTCGTAGGGCAGCTAGTGTAGTGCACCCCTTTGTCAAAGCACTAACAAACATACCCATGCCCGATGACGAGGTCTTCGCCTCAGCGGAGAACTTATATTCCGAACTTAATGAAATACGGGCTATCCTCGGCAATCAAGATGTGACCACAGTGCGCCTGGTGGTCAACCCTGAGAAGATGGTAATCAAGGAAGCACAGCGCACCTTTACCTATCTTAACCTCTATGGTTATCTCACCGACCTCATTATCTGTAATCGTGTCATCCCCGATAAAGTAGATGACCAGTATTTTAGCTTCTGGAAAGAGAGCCAGAGCAAATATTATGGGGTGATTGAGGAGTGCTTTGCTCCCCTTCCCATCTCGGTCATACCCCTTCTTGACCGGGAGGTGGTAGGCATTCCCATGCTTGAAGTTATAGCTGATGCCCTCTACCGGGAAGACGACCCCACTAGGCTTTTCTTTCAGGGGCAGGTTCAAGATTTGCAGAAAGAGGATGCGCACTACATTCTTACCTTGTCTCTCCCTCTCGTTGAAAAGGGAGACATTTCTCTGATGCAGAGCGGTAATGAACTCATCATTCGGGTAGGAAACTTCAAACGGAATATCATCCTCCCCCATACCTTGGTTGGTTTAGCTGCTACCAAAGCCAGATTTGATGGGGGTAAGCTAAGAATCCAGTTTGACCCACGGGAAGGAGGTGAAAGGCATGGCTGAAAAAGTTTTTGAAATTGAGTATCACCCGGGAGAGGAGGTAGTATTGCACTTCAAAGCACCAATACTCTCCGTTGTGCCTGAGGCAACGGGTCATTTCAGAACAGCCCATAAAGAATTGCTATTAGCTCTTCGCAGCTTGCTTGATAAGGCAATAGAGCGAGCCGAGGAAGCCGAAAAGACCCAAGCCGAGGAAAGAACCAAAATAGAGGTTGAGTGAGTAAAAACCAAGCTCTTAACTTACTAACCTTACTCCCTTTTCTGGTTCATCGTCAGCATGATTGCATAAGGAGGAGGACTAAACCGACACAAAGGATAAGGACACCAATTCCCAATAAGATATACAGGGTGCGAAGGCGTTGGTTCATTTCTTACTCCTTCGCCTTCTACCCTCTGCCCTTATCTTCTGCTTGTCATCAGCAATCTTCATCAGTCGTTTTATCGCCCTGCCCGACTTAAACCTATTCAGATTAACAAAGCCCCTGGTTCTGTTCATTGGCTACCCCAACAACCTTAAAGATGGTTGAGATTACTACTCCTTTCGGCTAAAGGCGAAGATATATATTATCTCTAGTATTCCCAATGTATTAACTATGAACAGGACTATAAACCAAACCAAGTGCCCGTTCTTGCCAGCCCGCCACAGGGCTACACCCTTCCACGCCATTGACCAAACGACAGCTAGAGATGTTACCAGCCACATTACGGCTAAATTTGGAAAGAATGGACAGACCCAATCTATTGGCATTTTTCATCTCCTTTTTGTGGCTATCATACCATATTTGGGATATCAGCGAACAAAGCCCCTGGTTCTATCCATTAGTTACTTGTCCTCATTGCCTGTCTGAGTGTCTCCTTCTGGTAATTCTTCAACCTGAGTTTCACCACTAAGGAGTTCTAACCTGCCGCTGAGTCTGGTTAGTTTAGTTTCAGCCTCAGTATGTTTTTTGGCAGCGTTATAGATGTGCCTGCCTATTAGCTCATAATCCTCCTGAAAACCCTGAAGTTCACCCTTGAGACGCTCCAGCTGCCCGAGTATTTCCCGGGCGAATTTTTCAACTTGCAATCCCTTCAGCCCAAGTACAATAGCTTGTAAGTAAGCATAAAAGGTATTTGGTGATACTAAAAATACCCTCTTCTGACGACAATACGAATATATGTCACTTTCTTCACTAGGTTGGGAAGCTCGGACAACCGTCTCGTAATAGAGATTTTCGGCAGGAATATATAGCAGGGCAAAGTCAAATGTGCCTTCATCAGGCTGGATATATTGGCTCACATCCTCAATATGCTTCTTAATGGTACGGGTGAATTGCCTTCGTAAGCGAGTTTGTTCCTCTTGAGATTGAGTGGTAACCATTCGCTCGAAATCCTGCAGGGGGAATGGAAACTTAGCATCAATAGGGACTAAATTTTCGCCAACTCGCACCACTGCGTCCACAGTTTTACCGTTTTGAAATCTGTATTGAAGAGAATAAGAACCGGAGAAATGGTTCATCAGCAGAGTCTCCAGTCCAACTTCACCAAATTCACCTCTGAACTTGGGGGCGCGCAGCGCCTCTTGTAAGCTGGAAATGCTCTTAGCCACCTCCTCAATATCCTTTGTCCTCTTGGTCAATTCGCCTAATCGCTCTCGTAGGTCGCCAAAAACTCCCACGCTGCCTTCTACCTTTTCTCCCACCATCTTGGATAAGGTCTCACCCTGCTCTTTCCACCTCTGCCGCCCTCTAAACCTATCCCAAACAAAGAAGCCAACCAGAATCACTAGAAGGGCAATTATCACAATTTCCATTGTTATCTCCAAGTGCCTCCCTTGGGCTTTCTACCAGTAACTCCTTAACTCTATTATAATCACAAATCAACTAGAAAAGAAGCCATTTATTACGGAAGGTTGAAGAGGATTAATCTAGCAGGGTGTCTGAGAGGGGCGAAGCCCCTTCAAAAACAATCCCTCCCCCTCTCCTTTGAAGGAGAGGGGGATTAAGGGGGTGAGGTTGATAAGCAATCTCAAAGACGACCATTGCTCATCATAAGTAGTATCGCCTATAATTGGCTAATTCAGGTGCGGAAATGACGGTATTAAAAGTCATACTCATAGTTCTGGGCAGCTTGCTCTTATATCTTGTGGCTCTCCGAATAGTGAAAAAGCTGTGGCATTTCCCAGTGCCAGCGTTCGTTGGACGGTTTCTCGATAGCGATATAAGACGCTGGCTGCAACCGCCGGGCAAGATAATTGAGCGCAGCGGCACTAAACAAGGTATGACCGTAATGGAACTTGGTTGTGGCAGTGGTGCCTTCACCCCCTTTGTGGCTAGGGCAGTGGGGGAGCGGGGTAAAGTCTATGCCGTTGATATCCAACCGGCGATGCTAAAACAACTAGAGCGTAAACTGGCTCAAGCCGAAAATCAGGATATTAAGAATATTGAGCTTAAACAGGCTAGCGCTTATGACTTATCCTTCGAAGAAGATTCTATAGACCTCGTATATATGGTAACCGTCCTCCAAGAAATACCTGATAGAGGTAGAGCCCTGCGGGAAATCAAGAGAGTATTAAAACCCGGTGGCATCCTCGCCGTAACTGAGTTTCTGCCTGACCCGGACTATCCTCTGCGCTCGACTACCATTAAACTATGCCAGCGTGAAGGATTTGTGCTGGATGATAATCTGGGTAATTTGTGGAATTATACGGTAAGATTTAAGAAGCCGTTGTATAAAAACTTTATCTCAGGTTGTGCCACTAGCTGACTAGCAAAGAGGATATATAGTTGACACTACTTTTTAGGATTAAGGATAGGCTATTTTACGGTTGGGTGGTGGTAATAGTTTTTTTTGCTATTCAGGCTATTCTTTTGGGGACCAGCACTTCTTTCGGCGTCTTCTTTAAATCCATAGCGGGTGAGTTTGACTTGAGCCGAGCCACAACCTCAGCAGTTTTCTCTATTTCGATGCTGCTTTTATGTGTATTTAGTGTTTTAGGTGGTTTGGCTTTAGATAGATACGGACCGAGGATTGTCCTCTTCTTTATGGGTTTGTTTACTGGTTTGAGCTTGTTACTAACCAGCCAGGTCAACGCCACATGGCAGTTATTCGTAACTTACAGCCTGTTAATGGCTATGGGAAGTGGTGCCACATATGTGGTGACAATGTCAACGATTTCCAGGTGGTTTGATAGAAAACGGGGATTAGCGGTGGGTATTGCTGGTTCGGGAGGAGGGATGGGATTAGTGGCTATGGCTCCGTTTGCCGCCTACCTTATTTATAACTTCGATTGGCGTATGGCATATATCGTAATGGGACTAGTTGCCTGGGTAATCATAATTCCCCTATCCCGGCTATTAAAAAGGGACCCGCAGGAGATTGGAGCTCTACCTGATGGGATAAGCTCAGATTCAAAGGCTATAAAAGATAAAGAAGATAGTATCCAGCCGTTTGGTCTTTCAGTATTACAGACATTCAGAACCAGGAATTTCTGGCTTGTGATGCTTATCTGGTTATTATTTGCTTTTTGCATGCTTTTGGTATTAACCCACATCGTACCTCATACAACGGATATAGGTTTTTCAGCCGGGGAGGCAGCGGTCGTCCTCAGTCTGATAGCTGGGGGTAGAGCTGCAGGCATGGTACTACTGGGTAGTGTTGCCGACAGGATAGGCAGAAAAAGGACGGCTGTTGTTTGTACACTGTTTCAGGCTGGGGCTATGGTATGGCTAGTCTGGGCGCAGGATTTGTGGATGCTCTACTTTTTTGCCATAGTTTATGGTTTAGCCAACGGAGGTCTTCTTTCTTCTACGACAGCGTTTCTTGGTGACACCTTTGGGTTAGGTAAAATTGGTTCAATATTAGGTGTACTGGATATTGGTTGGGCAATCGGAGCAGCTACCGGACCGTTTGTAGGGGGGCTTATTTTTGATATTAATGACAGCTATTCAGTGGCTTTCTTAATCGGGGCAGCAGCTATGGCGATAGTAGCTCTGCTTATAGTTATGATTAGGCGAGAAACGGGAAGAAATTTTTGAGGGTGGGCAAAGCCAGTAAATATCTTCTAATTGCGATTGAGTAGTTAGAAACCGAACATCTGGGCGGCTGCTTCGGCGAGCTTCATTACGAAGCCGGGGATAACACCAAGCAGTAACACACCTAGGCAGGAGACGGATAGGGCTAACCTCAGGGCTCCAGAAGAGGGCACCTTTTCCTCGGAGACTGGCTCACCAAGCCACATCACCTTCACTACGCGGAGATAGTAGTAGGCGGATATTACACTATTTATTACGGCAATAACTACTAGCCACAGCAAGCCATGCTGTACCGCCCCGCTGAAGATATAGAACTTAGCCATAAACCCGGCGGCTGGTGGCATGCCAATGAGAGAAATGAGACACAATGTCAAACCTAAAGCTAGTAGCGGCGCCCGCTTCCCCATGCCCGAATAATCGTCAATTAGGTCACTATTGACCTTGTTGGAGATAGCAATAATGGCAATGAAAGCTCCTAGGTTGGCAAATGCATAGCCGGCTAGGAAGAATAGAACGGCACTCTGACCCAGAACATCTGCCGCTGGAGACAACCCCATAGTGGCTAATCCCACCATAAGGTAACCGGCCTGAGCTATACTGGAGTAACCTAACATACGCTTGATGTTGGTCTGGGGGAGAGCGACTATATTGCCCAGGGTCATACCGATAGCGGCCAGTACAGCAAAGATTAACCCCCAATCCAGACTCAGCCATTGTGGTAAGCCAAAGGCAGAGTAGAAAACCCGCAAAATAATGGCGAAGCCGGCAGCCTTGCTAGCCACCGAGAGATAGGCAGTTATTGGTGTCGGCGCCCCTTCATAAACATCAGGCACCCACATATGGAAGGGAACAGCCGCAATCTTGAAGCCGAAGCCAGCTATGAGTAACACTATGCCTAAAATAAGCCCCGGGCTAGACAGAATACCTGACAGAGACATAGCCTGGATAACCTGGGCAATCTCCCCTAGCTGCGTCTTACCGGTAAAGCCAAAAACTAGTGCCATACCATAAAGCAGCACTGCCGAGGCTACGGCACCAAGCAGCAAGTATTTGAGTGAGGCTTCGGTTGACTTAGGGTTTTTGAGGAAGCCAACCAGAATATATAAAGATATGCTGGTCAGCTCTAGGGCAACATAAATAGAAATTAGCTCGGCGGTAGCCGCCATCAGCATCATGCCCAGCGCTGATAAAAGCACCAGAGCATAGTATTCTCCCTGAAAGCGAGCAAACTTGGATACATAATCGGTAGAAGCCAGGATAACCAGGGCGGCAATACCTAAAAATAACAGCTTGAAGAACAGGGCAAAGTTATCCACCGCTAGCATATTGTTGAAGATAGCCTGAGAGCTGCCTCCCCACATAGCCAGGGTGAAACCAGCAGATACCACTAATCCAGCTATGGCGACCACTGCCAGTAGCCCCTTTCGCTGGATAAAGAGATCAAGCAAGATTACCACTATAGCGAAGGTAATCAAGCTCAGCTCTGGTATAAATAGCTCAAGATTCAACAGCTTGCTCCTTTAAGCACCCGCTTTACCCACCTAATAAGCCCACTATGGGCGAAATACCGAGCTTAATAATATCAGTCAAAATTGCCGGATAGATACCAACCAGCATAATCACGGCGATGAAAGCAAACATATATACTCTCTCTAGAATATCGGCATCCTTAACGCCATTGTATTGCTCCAACACCGGACCGTAGAATACACGCTGTAGCATCCACAATATATACCCAGCGGTGATAACAATACCTAGCACGCCCAGGATGGTATAAACCTGAATTCCAGAAACAGCAGTGCTGGTAAAGCTACCGACAAAAACCAGAAACTCGGCAGCAAAGCCGCTGGTGGTCGGTAGCCCCAGAGCCGCCAAGCCAGCTACCGAGAAGATGACGGCGATAATCGGTATCTGCCGCACCAGACCACCGAGCTTTCTGAGGTCGCGCTCTTTTACATTGTGCATTACCAAACCCGCCATAGCAAACAGGAGCCCGGTAATAATACCGTGACTGAACATCTGCAAGGTGGCTCCAGTCAGGCTCACCTGACTCAGGGCAAAGATGCCCAGCAGCACATAGCCCATATGGCTGATACTACTATATGCAATTAGCCGCTTCAGGTCAGTCTGCCTCAGGGTTACTGCTGCCCCGTAGAGCACACTGATTACGGCCAGGGTAACTAATAATGGCGCATACTGGTGAGCCACCTGTGGAAATATGGTTACACATAGGCGAATCATCCCGTAGCCACCCATCTTAAGTAGTGCCCCAGCCAGCACCACACTCACTGCCGTTGGAGCATCGGTATGGGCATCAGGTAACCAGGTATGTAGCGGAAAGACAGGTAGCTTAACGGCAAAGCCAATTAAGAGAAGGAAGAAAATAGCCACTACTGGAATCACTGCGGTGAATGAGGCAATTCCGGTCTGGGCTATATCCACCATACTAAGACTGCCAGTGGTAAAATACAGGCTAAGGATGCCAGCCAGCATCATAGCACTGCCAAATAAGGTGTAAACAACATACTTTATTGCCGAGTATTCCTTCCTGCCTGTCCCCCAGATAGAGATTAAGAAATACATTGGGATAACCTCTATCTCCCAGAAAAGGAAGAATAGCAAGAGGTCCAAGGAGCAAAACACCCCCAGGATGCTTGTTTCCAAAAGCAGTAGCCAGGCAAAATACTCCCTGGGTCTGAGGTTAATCTTCCACGAGATGAGAACCACCAGGAAGCCGAGGAAGGCGGTCAGTATTACCAAGGGCAGGCTCAAGCCATCAACGCCTAGATGGTAGTGAGCATTAAGCGCGGTAATCCATTCTACCTTTTCTACAAACTGAAATCCCCCGGCCGCCTTATCGAAATTAAAAAAGAGAAAGATTGATAAAGCCAGAGGAACAAAGGTAAAGATGGCAGCGAGGCGCTTAATCACCCGGGCTGATAAACCGGGTATAAATGCAATCAAAATCGCCCCTGCCACCGGTAAGAAAATTATCGCTGTCAGATAATTAAAGCTCAAATAACTCGACTCCTATAGAAATTCTTTATCAACCTCACTCCCTGTATCCCCCTCTCCTTTGAAGGAGAGGGGGAGGGAGTCTTTTGAGAGGGGCTTCGCCCCTCTCCGACACCCGGTTAGACCAATCTCCTTCAGCTTCTCCCCCAGAGGGGGATTATTCTTGGAGAGGCTTCGCCTCTCTTTGACTCTCCTTTTAATTTTTATCCAAAGAAATATAGGCAAAGAACAATCGCCAGAATACCGATGCCAATGAATAGACCGTAGAGCTGTAGTTGACCGGTGTGTGCTTTCCTGATAGCCCTACCACCAGCCATAGCCCCCTTAGCTACTCCGTTTACTGTCCCATCTACTCCACGACTATCAAATTGCTGCAAGCCAGCAAAAAGTCCATTGATTAAAGTCTTACCTATAAAGACATTTTCATAGAGTTCATCGAACCAGTATTTTCTATAGAATAAGGTGTGGAGTGGAGAAAAGAGTCCGCGTATCCGCTCTGCCGACAGCCATTTAGCACTGTAAATAGCGTAAGCCAGGAGAATGCCCGAACCAGCCAGTATTAGTGATATCCACGGTAGAGGATGGGCTAAGATGCCAAAGAAGCCGTCGACAAAGCTATGCGTCTCGCCATGACCCAGAAGCGCACCAAAGTGTCCGGTAACATTCCAGAAACCAGAAACCACCGCCAGGATAGCCAGAATCACCATCGGTGTAACCATTACCGTAGGCGATTCGTGAGGCTTGCCATGAGCCTCTGAACCACCCCCACGATACTCACCGCCAAAGGTCATAAATACTACCCGGAACATATAAAAGGCAGTCATAAATACGGTTATCATTGCCAGATAAAATAAGATAGGCTGGCTGGTCAGAGAGCTGGCTAATATCTCATCCTTACTCCAGAAGCCGGAAAGCGGCCAGATGCCAGCAATACTCAGCGAGGCAATAACAAAAGTAGCATAGGTCCACGGCATCACCTTGCGCAGTCCCCCCATCTCTCGCATATCAAATGTCCCGGTAGCGTGATTAACACTGCCCGCTCCGAGAAATAGTAGTGCCTTAAAGAAGGCATGATTAAACAGGTGGAAAATACCAATAGCTACCCCACCAGCCCCCAAGCCCAGCATCATATAGCCAAGCTGGCTGATAGTAGAATAAGCCAGAACTCGCTTAATATCGGTCATCACTAAGCCCATGGTAGCTGCAAAAATAGCGGTGAAGCCACCAATGATGGCTACTGTGGTCAATGCCTCCACCGAGTGTCCAAAGAGGGGGAAGGTGCGAGCTACCAGAAAGACACCAGCGGCTACCATCGTGGCGGCATGGATTAAGGCACTAACCGGGGTCGGACCCTCCATAGCATCAGGCAGCCATACATGGAGTGGAAATTGAGCTGACTTGCCTACAGCACCAGCGAAAATTCCAATAGCCGCCCAGGTTAGAACTGTGCCAGCCAGGGCTCCAGTTATTGCTAGGCTATGCAGTTCAGCAATATCAAAAGTCCCGGTATGAGAAAATAGAAGCAATATTGCCGCTAGGAAGCCGAAGTCACCAAGCCGGGTAACAATAAACGCCTTTTTAGCTGCATTAGCCGCTGCCGGGCGATGGAACCAGAAGCCAATGAGGAGATAAGAGCATAAGCCAACCAGCTCCCAAAAAACAAACATGAAAAGAAGATTATTAGCCAGAACTAAACCCAGCATTGAGGCGGTAAATAGTGACATGAAGGCATAGTAGCGGTGATAGCCCGGGTCTCCACGCATGTAGCCCTGCGAATAAATCTGCACCATCAGGCTGACTACGGTAACCACTAACAGCATTACCGCCGTCAGCGAGTCCACCATCAGCCCAATATTAATAGTGAAATTCCCAACAGCTAACCATGTTATGGGACTCATTTCTAGCACGTGACCATCTGCTGCCATCACTGCCGTCAGTACCCAGATAGACAGGGCTAATGAACCAGTTAGAGCGGTAATGGTAATATAACCGGCAACCTTTGACTCCTGCTTCACGAACGGTCTGACGAAAAATGAGATTATTATGAAAGAGAAAAGCGGTAGCAAAAATATAAGCCAAACTAACTCGTACGGCATTACAGTTTCCTTAACACCTCTTCGGCAATATGTTCTTTATCACTAGGCACCAGGATACGATAGGTAGCTAATTCCTGACCTATAGGCTCGCCAGAGGTCGGTAGAATACGGGTCGGTATCCCTTCGCCCTCAAAGAACTCCTTCCACATCTCAGCCACCATCAAGCTTTTTGCCTGTTTAACCTCTACCCACATCTAAATCTCCTGTCTTCTTCAAAACCATATAAGCAAAGCAATCAGCCAAACTATCGAAAAGCAAGATGGCTCCTCCAGCATAAAGTGCTATCCTGTAGCTAGTCAGCACAACCTCACTCCCTATATCCCCCGCTCCTTCAAAGGAGAGGGGGAAGGATTACTTTTGAAGGGGCGAAGCCCCTTCAAACTACCCCTTTAATGAATGCCCTAAACTACCATTTCATTAAATCTATTCTGGTGGCATCTATAGTCTCACGACTCCGATAGATAGCTATTATAATGGCTAAGCCAACGGCTGCCTCAGCCGCTGCCACCACCATAATGAAAATAGCAAAGACCTGCCCGGTTAGCAGCAATGGCACAATATACCGAGAGAAGGCGACCATTGCGATATTCACCGCATTAAGCATAATTTCAATAGACATCAGAATGACTATGGCATTACGTTTAGCCAGAGCCCCATACAGCCCGATTGAGAATAGAATGGCTGACAATATAAGGTAATGCTCTAAACCTATAGACATCTTCCTATTTTTCCCTAACTAAAACGATAGCCCCTAAAATGGCAGCTAATAACAGGACAGCGGCAATCTCTACGGGTAAAATAAAGCCCCCTTCACCAAAAAGCTTACCAGCCAGGGCTGGGGTGGTAGGCTCCAGCGGAGCTACACCGGCTAACTGCCAAGGGGTATTAATCATGGCAAAGCCCACCGCCCCTAAAAACAAAATGGCAACCACAAAAGCCGGAATCCGTAGTTTATTGGAAGGGCTACCCCGCTGAACCTCTCTGGTCAGCATGATAGCTAAAATAATTAATACCGATATGCCACCAACGTAAATCAGAACCTGAACCGCTGCCAGAAAGTCAGCACTGAGGGTGACATAGATTCCAGCTATGGTCAGGAAGCAGAGAACTAAGCAAAGCGCTGCTCGGAAAATATCACGGAGTAAAACTACGGCTAAAGCAGCTCCTATGCCTATTATGGCTAATATCCAGAAGGCAATATCTAGTCCCATTACTCTTTCTCGGTAATCCTCTCTAGAAGTAGCGTTTGCCTGGGTAATTTGGCTGCAAGCTCAGGGTAAAAGTATCCACTGACTTGCCTGTCCGGTGATTCTAGCATCATTTCTTTAGTTTGTACTAGCTCGCCACGTCGATACTTTGCCCGCTCATAACTATAACCCATAAACAATGCCTCATAAGGGCAAGCCTCAACGCATAAGCCACACTGAATGCAGTATCCAGTATCTACCTGATATTCCTCGACAACATATTTATTTTCTACTAGGTTAGTTGAGGTAACAATCTCGATGGCACCCTGGGGACAGGTCTTGGCGCAGGTGCCACAGCCAGTACATTTTTCCTTGTTCCAGACAAGCTCGTTACCCCGAATTCGGCGCGAGGTATTCAGCCTCTGCTTCGGATATTGCACCGTGACTGGATGGCGAAACAGGTGTCTTATGGTTACCGTCAAACCTTTTGCGATGCCAATTCCATATCGTTCAAACTTCAACTCTGCCCCATCCTAACTTAAAGAATCTAGACCATAGCAGTACCAGTATCACCATTATCGCAATATTGACAGGTATCATTACCCATGGTAAAGCCTCTGGCCAGGCCAGCACTTGTATACCAGTGATAATCAGGTTAATCAAAGCTAAGGGAAGAAGGAACTTCCAGGCAAGCGCCATTAGTTGGTCTATTCTAACGCGAGGTAAGGTAGTGCGTGTCCAGACCATGACAAAGAATATGGCGAAGACCTTAAGCACAAGCCAGAGCCACGGTGGCAATACTGGTCCTCGCCAGCCACCGAGGAAAAGGGTAGCAATTATGGCTGAAATAGCCAGAGCTTCAGCGTATTCTACCAGGTAAAATAAGGCGAATTTCATTCCCGAGTATTCGATGTGGAAGCCAGCGACAATCTCGGAATCAGCCTCCATCAGGTCAAAGGGACTGCGATTAATTTCAGCACAGCCACCAATGAAAAATAGCAGAAAGCCCAGTGGCTGCAATAAAATGAATGGGATATCCTGAGCCAGTACAATCTGATTCAGGGATAGTGAGCCGGCGATTAGTACTACTCCAGCGATGGCCAGCACCACTAGAATCTCATAGCTCACTACGGCCGCTACACTACGCATGGCACTGAGGAGAGAATACTTGTTATTTGAACCCCAGCCGGCCATGAATATTCCGACTGTTGAGACTGAGCTAATGGCCACCACATAAAGGATACCGATATTCAGGTCGGCTAGTAATGCTCCGTCCCCAAAGGGGACTACCGCAAAAATCATCAGTGCCGGGGCAAAAGCAACAACTGGTGCTAGCCAGTGAACTACCTTGTCAGCGTTAGCCGGAACAATATCTTCTTTAATAAGTACCTTAATTGCATCAGCCACTGGTTGAAGCAGACCAAAGGGACCAGCTCGGTTGGGGCCAAGGCGAGCTTGCATGCGTGCCATACCCCTTCGCTCTAACCAGATATAACCCATCACCAGAGCTAGAACAAAAACTATGATGATAACGGTGAACACCAGCCAGTGCCACCAGAACCCACCCGGCCAGTCAGGGGGCAGGGTTTGCCCGTAATGTATTAAGTTAAAGCTAGGATTTAATATCATCACCTATCTATCGACCTCACCCATAGTAATATCAATGCTGCCAAAGATGATTATGGCGTCCTGTATCTTCCAGCCGACTATCATCTCGCGCAGAGCCGTCAGGTTCATCAGGCTTGGTGCCCGGATATGGCAACGGTAGGGAGCAATAGAATTATCTGATACCAGATAAAATCCAAGCTCGCCTTTGGGCGCCTCAATACTGGCATAGGCTTCTCCTACCGGTGGACGAACCAGATGTGGCACGTCACTTCTTACCACTCCCGATGGTATTTGCTCTCTGGCCTGCTTGATGATACGCAGGCTCTGGCGCATCTCTTCAACTCTTACCCGGTAGCGGTCATAACAGTCACCTACGCTACCAGTGGGAATATCAAATTCAAAGCGGTCATAAATGGAATATGGGTCTACCTTACGGATATCCCACTTAACGCCACTAGCACGAAGCACCGGACCGCTGACAGAACAATTGATAGCCATTTCCTTGGTTAGAATACCGACGCCCTTGGCGCGGGCCAGTAGTATCTCATTCTCCTTAAGAAGCCGGTCATATTCATCAATAAAACCGGGCATTTGCCCGGCAAACTTATCTAGAGCGGGCATAAATTCATCGGGAATATCCTGGGTAAAGCCTCCAATCCGCATGTAGTTATAGAGTAATCGCTGACCGCTGACCATCTCAAAGAGGTCTACAATCTTCTCTCTTTCCCGGAACATATACAGGAAAGGAGTGAAAAAGGCACCACAGTCATTCAAAAAGGCACCAACGGCTATCAGGTGGCTGGCGATGCGTTGCAGCTCGGCTATAATAACCCGCAGGTATTCGGCTCGCTCGGGAACGGAAATCCCAGCCAGCTTTTCTACAGCCAGGACATAAGCCAGGTTGTTGCTCATTGAAGCTAGATAATCAAGCCGGTCAGTTAGCGGAATAACCCCGGTATAGGTTCGTTCCTCAGCCAGCTTCTCAATCCCGCGGTGTAGATAGCCAAAAACTGGCTCCAAATCAACAATAACTTCCCCGTCAAGGGTTGCCCTCATCCGGAACACCCCGTGGGTGCTGGGATGCACCGGGCCTATGTTGAGAACAAAGGGTTCAGTCTTAATTGCCAAACTTTTTGTCTCCTTACTACGTTAGGGCACAATAGCCAGCCTTACAAGTTATAGAAACATATTCAAAATCCAACCTACCCCGATGCCAACTAAGAAGAAGGCTATGCCAATAATTTTCCAGCGCTTGGCATCCCTCTTGAGGCCATTAATGTCCTCTCTACTACTTTGGTCAATAAACCCTTGTGGAGGATATGGCATTATACTCTCCCAAAGTATGTCGAAAAACGATGTTTTTCAGCATACTTTATAGATAATCCTTACGTAGTGGATGTCCTTCAAAACCTTCCCATAAGACGATGCGCTTCAAATTTGGGTGCCCCTCAAAGCTAATTCCCATCAGGTCATAGATCTCCCGCTCCTGAAAATCAGCCCCTTTGTACAGACTAACTAATGAAGGAGCTGTGGGACTTTCCCGGTCATAACACCTGGTTTTCAAAACCAAGCTGTGGTTATGCTGTATTGATATTAGCTGATAAACCACCTCAAAATAGTCATAATAATCAACGGCGGTAATACTGGTGAGGTAATCAAACTCAAGACCAGGTGTAGTCTTGAGAAAGGAGGCTAACCCAGATAGGGATTCGCTCTTAACTAAAAGGTTACTTTCACTTGATTCGATAATACTGCCAGGAAATTGTTGTTCTAGTTTAGCAGCTACTTCTTTACCGGAAAGGGCTAGTGTCATCTCCACTTATCCTTTTATAATACTGCTTCTTTTAGATATCTTGTTGTGCAGCATCCGTATCCCATGAATCAAGGCTTCTGGACGAGGTGGGCATCCGGGCACATAGACATCAACCGGAACTATGCGGTTATATCCTGGGACCACATTATAAGAGGAGCGGAAAATACCACCACTGATGCCGCAAGCTCCCATGGCTATTACCCACTTTGGCTCGGCCATCTGCTCATAGATTCGTTTTACATTCGGTGCCATCTTCCAGGTCAGTGTCCCGGCGGTAATCATCAGGTCAGCCTGGCGTGGTGAGGCGCGGAGAATTTCCATACCAAAGCGGGAAAGGTCAAAACGAGAAGCGTTGGCAGCAATCAGCTCAAAGGCACAGCAGGCAGGGAAGCAGATCGCTGGCCACAGTGAAGAACGCCGTGCCCAGTCAAGTATGGCGTCTAGTGAGGTCAGTAAGATATTGCGTTCCAGTTCCTCGTCCAACCACCTATCCGGGTCAGGGATAGGCTGCTGGCTAGTTGCCTTCAGCGCCTCAATTGTCTCACCCTCTGTCCTATCTAACTCGGCATCAGAATAGATATATCTTTGGGTTACTTCCATTCCAGAACCTTCTTCCTCCAGGCATAGATATACCCGACAACAATAATGGAAATTAAAATAAGCATCCCGATGAGACCGAAATACCCTAGCTCTCTGAGGTTAACTGCCCAAGGATACAGGAAAACAACCAGGACATCAAGAATCAGAAATACGAGGGCATAAAAATAATAGCGGAAATTAAATTGAACCCACGTCTTACCAATGGTCTCCATACCACATTCAAAGGTGGAATTCTTGGTAGGACTGGGCTTATTAGGAATAATTTTAAGAGTGATGGGGAGGAGAAGGGTGGTAACTGTGAAAAGGATAGCGACTATCAGAAATAACCCGATATAGCCGTAGTTTGCCAGCAATTATTACCCCCTTTTCACAATAGCGGTGGTCAGTATATCACACCTCATCTGCCTAAGACAAGACTTTGTGCCACTGATTAATAACTAATTTCATAATATAAATGTTGACCCTGTCTTGATTACTCAGTATTATAGAAAGTCCTGATGGAAATTATTGCCCAAGTCTATCAGAAAACAGGATAAGTGATTGATATTCATGGTCAATGCCCGGTTGGGCTTTGGTTTCATATGCTTTGGCATTGGTAAGCCACTAACCAAAGATGCCTTAGCCAAGGTAGGCGCCCTGATGAAGAAGCAAACCGGCTACTTGACGAAATGTGAGCTTTAGTTGTATATATAAAGGAAATCAGGCAGCACCTAGACAAAAGATACCTTCATATAGAATGCGAGTTATCGCTGGTAAAGCCAAGGGACATCGGCTTAAAGTACCAAGAGGAACTACTGTTCGTCCGGCAACAGATTTAGTCCGGGGAGCGATTTTTTCTATACTAGAAACTACTACCAGCGATTGGTTGCAGGTGCTTGATTTATTTGCCGGTAGCGGAGCTTTAGGTATTGAAGCTCTAAGTCGTAGTGCTGGCTGGGTTGATTTTGTTGAGCGCCAGCCACGATGTTGTGATATAATTAGGCAAAACTTAGAAAAGACAAAATTGGCGAGCCAGGCTCATATTTATTGCTGTAGTGTAGAAAAAGCAATTTCCTTTCTGGACAAGGAGTATAGCATTATATTAATGGACCCACCCTACTCTAGTTCATCTATCGGTAGTATTGTAGCTCAATTAGCCGCCTCTAAACTGGTTGGGGCAAACTCGATTGTGGTGGTAACGCACTCTTCTCACCATCCCCTAAACTCAACCTATGCTACATTAAATCTCATTAAAGACCGCCGTCACGGAGATAGTTGTATTGCCGTATACCAAAAGGGGGGTAATCCTTGACTATTGCTATCTATCCAGGCAGCTTTGACCCAATAACCAATGGGCACCTTGATATTGCCATCAGAGCAGCTAATCTTTTTGAAAAGCTGATTATTGGAGTCTATAATACTCCAGATAAGCGTCTTTTATTCACTACTGAAGAGAGAGTAGAATTAGTAAGACAGGCAATAGTTAATCTACCCCATGTTGAGGTAGAAGCCTTTAGTGGGCTGACCGTTGATTTTGCCAAAAAGGTAGGGGCGCAGGCGATAGTGCGAGGGCTGAGAATGAGTGGTGACTTCATCAGGGAATTCGATATGGCAATGATGAATAAAAATTTATTTCCCGAGCTAGAGGTGGTTTGTTTAATGGCAACCCTAAAATATCAGTTCCTTAGCTCCAGCCTGCTCAAGGAAGCATCAAGGCTGGGCGGTAACATTGAAGACCTTGTGCCTCAACATGTGGCAATAGCTTTAAGGAGGAAGGCTCAGAAGAAAATGTAAACACAAAAAACCATTCCTTAAGGAATAAAATTAGGAGGTATATTGTATGGCATACAAAATTACAGACGAGTGCATAAGCTGCGGAGCCTGTGAACCGGAGTGCCAAAACCAGGCTATCACTGAAGGGGAGACAATTTACATAGTTGACCCTGATAAATGCACTGAGTGTGTCGGTAACTTTGAATTACCAAAGTGCGTTGAGATTTGCCCTGTAGAATGCTGCGAGCCTGACCCAGACCATGTGGAAAGTCGTGAGCAACTACTTGATAAGTGGCGTAGCTTACATCCGGGTGACGCCCCGGCCGAAGGCACATATTAATAAGTCTAATCATTAGTTTATAAAACATCACTACCGGGCACTGTTGTAAAGAAAGAGCGTATTGGTTCAGGGAGCAGAGCCAGTACCAGAGAGAAGCCATCTAATAATATAGTGGCGAGGTGTGATTCAGTGATAGGTGGGGCTTTATCAAAGAAGTTAATATAGGCGGATAACAAGGCGCCACAGAATAAAGCCCCCAGCACAAAACCAAGGATAGCGCCGCCAACCCGATCAACCCCACCTAACATCATTATTGAGGTGACTCGCCTTAGTAACCAGGCAAGCACGGCAGCAATTATTATTACCCCAATTAGTATGATGGCAAAGGCAACAATTTTAGCCACACTAGCCGGTGAGATAAAGGATAATCGCTCTGAAAGGGGAATGTAGTAAAACCCAGCTAGGATGATGCCGGCTATTACTCCAGCCAGAGACAAGGCAGCTTTTATGATGCCGACTCGCAGACCAATCACGGTAGGAATAGCGATAGCCACCAGAATAACTATGTCCAGCCAATTCATCTTTATCACCCGTAGTGCAGGGCATCAATAGGATTTAGCCTGGCTGCCCTCATTGCTGGGTACATGCCGGAGGCAAGCCCAATAAAAACCGAGACCCCGACGGCCAGAATTATATGGAGTGGAGACAATGTCGCCTGCAGCGGAAATCCAGAGTAGGTCGCGATAAAGGATATACCCTTGGATAAACTCCAGCCGAAGGCAATACCCATACCACCGCCGACCAGGCTGAGTGCTGCTGCCTCAAGCAGGAATTGAAGCAGGATATCCCGTCGTTTGGCGCCGACCGCCTTGCGAATACCTATCTCCCGGGTGCGCTCGGTTACCGAGACCAGCATGATGTTCATAATGCCAATACTGGCCACCAGCAGGCCGATACTGGCGATAGCTGCCAGAAATAGGGATACTATCCCGGTTATATCACCGAAGACTCCAATCATCTGCTCCATGCTGACGATGGCAAAATCATCCTTCTCATCCTCATCAATATGGTGGCGCTTTCTCAGGGTGGTTTCAATATCGGCTGTTACATCATCCATCGCCTCAGGACCGGCTACCATAACCGCGATTGACTGAACAGAGTCTTCGCCGCTGGGGGTGCGCATGGTAAAAAGCCGGGATTGGTAGGTGGTTATCGGTACTATCACCATCTCATCCATACTAAAGCCAAACATACTGCCACCTTTAGCCGCCAGCACACCGATGACGGTAAATCGTTTACCCTTCATTTTGACCTTCTGTCCCAGGGGGTCTTCATCACCGAACAGGTCTTCAGCTGTGTCACTCCCCAGCACCACCACCATATCTCTAGAGGCTACATTCCGTTCCGAAATAAACTGACCTGATGCCATGTCATAACCGAGAGCTTCCTTAAATTCGGGGGTCGTACCCTCAATCACCGAAGCTAAAACTTCATTACCGAAGGACAACTCAATAAAACTTTCGTTGGTCGGGGCTACTCCCAGCACCGAGGGGATACGAGCTATGGCTTCAGCATCGTTCAGTGTGAGATTGGGCGTAGCGTAGCCGGGTGTCATTGCCATCGCACCCGGTGCGTCCGGATTTGCAGGCGTCACGTAGAGTACATCCGTGCCCAGGTCCTCCAGGGTGGAGGTAATAGAATTTTCCATGCCGGAGCCCGCGGCCATGATGGTGATTACCGCGCCCACCCCGATGATGATACCGAGCATGGTTAATGCGGAGCGCAGCTTATTGGCGAGTAAAGACCTTATCGCCATAATAAAAGACTCAATAATCTTCACTTCTTATCTCCTAAGTAGCCAGCAACAATGCTGAATTGCCTAGTTAACCTTCTCATCGCTGATAACCTTCCCATCCATGAGGTGAATGATACGCTGGGTTTGCTCGGCAATATCCATTTCATGAGTAACCAGCACCACCGTGATGCCACCACGGTTAAGCTCCCGGAAAATAGAGATAATCTCGGCAGTGGTGGCGCTGTCCAGATTGCCGGTAGGCTCGTCGGCGAGAATGAGGGCTGGATTGTTGACCAGTGCCCGGGCTATGGCTACCCGTTGTTGCTCGCCGCCCGATAGCTCGGTGGGTTTATGCTTAGCCCGTGCCGATAAACCTACCCGCTCCAATGCCTCCATAACTCGCTTACGCTTCTGACCGCCACCACTATAGATAAGAGGCAGCTCTACGTTGGATAAGGCACTGGCACGGGATAAAAGGTTATACTCCTGAAAGACAAAGCCAACTTTCTTATTTCTCATCTCGGCTAGCTGGTTATCGCTAAGACGGCTGACATCAGCCCCGTCAAAGAGGTATCTACCCACAGTAGGTTTATCCAGAAAGCCGATGATATTCATCAGGGTAGACTTTCCCGAACCTGAAGCGCCGATAATGGCAACTATCTCACCCTGTTTAATATCAAGGGTTACCCCCCTGAGGGCGGGAACCTCTACCTTTCCCATTCGGTAAATTTTGGTAATGTTTTCCAGCTCAATCATGACCATCACCCATGGTAGTTTAAATCTCTCGGGTTTACTGCTTAAAACAATCCCGGCGCAGATGGCTTTACCTTCGTCTCCCACACTACCACATCTCCCTCCTGAAGCCCACTAACAATCTCAGTCTGATAGCCATCGCTTATACCAACACCTACAGACCTTTCCTCAATCTGCTCATTAACCATAACCCGAACCATAGGATTGCCCTGGCTATCTTGGGTAACAGCCCGTTCAGGCACCAGCAGAACATTGCTCCGCTGGTGGATTATGATGTCAGCGATGGCACTCATGCCAATCTTAAGCTCAGAGTCTGGGGGGACATCAAGACTAATCTTTACCTCGTACACCACTAACCCGGCTAGCGTGGTCGGCAGCAGGGCAATGGAGATAACCTTACCCTCAAGCTGAAGAGCCGGCAGGGCATCTACCTCAATAATAACGCTTTGCCCTAGCTTTACATCCGGGATGTCTATCTCATCTACCTCAGCATCCAGTTCCATACTGGTAAGGTCAATTAGATGCAGAATTGGCATTGCTGCTGAAATGATATCCTCCTCCTCAACATATACACTGGCTACTAGCCCATCAAATGGAGCGGTGATAGTTGCTTCATCTAGCTGCTTCTGGGCTTCAGTCAGAGCTTGCTCAGCCGTATCTACCTGCATTTCCAGTATTTCTATCTCATCGTCGTCAGGGTCAAATGTCATGGCATCCAGCTTCTCCTCAGCTATATCCAGATTTATCTGGGCAAGATATGCTTCAGTCTCCCACTGACTAATTGCCTCCTCATCATTATCCAGATAAGCTTGTGCCAGCATGGCTTTAGCATAATTCAGGTAATCCTCAGCATCTTCTACATCGTCCTTTGCATCACGAATTTCCTTCCTGGTATATGGATTTTCAGTTTTATCTAGAA
>JABUBM010000038.1_pt1 | contig 27730 bp, 38 predicted proteins | sample 7240321 | NCBI WGS metagenome assembly JABUBM01 (sample SAMN07256344, study PRJNA390944) | subsurface metagenome | isolation source: Methane hydrate marine sediment | place: Pacific Ocean: Eastern North Pacific, ODP site 1244 | collected 2002
AATTTAAATCTTTAAGGTCGTTCAACGAAAACATCATTTCGGTGCCGTGTTGATATCCAACATGGTCCCAATCTCCTGCGTCCTCTAAGTCGTCAATATGAAGTCTTTCTACAACAAGCTCGTCTCCGGACTTATATACAAACTGAAGTAGTTCGTTTTCAAATCCTTGCACCCAGGTACATTTGTAGGGATCGTTTTTGCTAAACTTTTTATAAAGTTTTATGGCGTTTTCAAGCGTGAAGATCTTTTGTATAGGATTAATTCCCACTTTTCCTTCTTGGCCTACAAGGTTGTTTTCAGACATCTTTTTTATCGGTTCCTTTACCATTCCCCTTTATTTTTGATAACATCAATTAATTTGGCTCTTTCTAAGGAGTATTCGTATAAGCACACAGGACAAACAATTTCTTTAGAACCCTCTTTGTAATTCACTTCAAAAGAAACGCGATCTACAGTGTTCTCTCCATCACAATATTGACATTTTTTAGAATCAGGATAATTATGCCAAGAAAATTCAATTTTCTTAATTTCAGTCTGAGACACTTTAAAATACCCTCGCTTCTTGTTTTTCCATTTCGATTTTGTTTTTCCCTGGAATGAAATCTTTAGAACTATCGTAAAGATTGAAATTTTTAATGAATTTTTTTAGGGTTAAAGAAAATTGTTCTTTCACCGCGTTAGAAAAGCAAGTATTAATTCTATGGTGCAACATTCGATCTTCTCCGAATTTATCTAAATTTGCGTATTTTTCAAGCGTGTTAATAGCCTCTCGAATCTTTTTCATCTCGTCAAAAGCATCTTTACATTTTGGACAAACGTTTGTTTGGCGTGTATGGCCCTCTGGGATGTACTCTTGATCACAATTAACACACAGCATTTAAAGGCCCTCCTCCGAGATTGTTTCTATGGGTTTTTGAGAGGTAGGTTTTTTAGCATATTTCTGATTTCTTTTTACAAACTCAATTAAGCCTTCTCGGACTGCTTCAGCATAGGATGTAATATTTCTAAGAGGAAATTTGTTTTCAGCAATAGTCTTAACCTTTTCTACTAATTCTGGTTCGAGCTTAATGTTTATTTTAGACATAATTTAATCTTTTTTTAATCCTTTTTTATTATAATAAAAATGTTTTCTCAAATATATAAATCTATCCTTTTTTAATCCAAAATTAATCCTTTACTGAGTCAAATCCTAAGTTTTTTTAACACACCCCCAATATTCTATATATGGTAAAAAAATATAATTTGAAATTGTCCGAAACTATAACAAATACAATAGAACTTTATATGAAAATTGAACCTTTAAAATGAGGTAACACAATTTCAGCTTATTTAAAACCTGTAATTCATAAGGAAGTAAATAGAATGCTAGATGAATTAAATTCTGAAAGAAAGGAGAATATTGAACTTCAAAAAATATTAAAAGATGAAAAATACAAAGAAATACTTAAACTATTAGAAACTAGTGGAAGATTTTAAAAATTAATTACTTCTGAACTATTTATAGCATCTATTATTAAAGATTGTATTTTCTCTAAAACTTCCTGATTTATTTTTCCACATAAATATTCTAATTCTTTATATTTTTCATCAGGTATTTCAATTTCAATTTTTTTAATTTTGTTCAACACCTTTTTTTCTATTTTCAATAATATTTATCACAAAACGTATTTAAACTAACGATTTATGATTTTCTGATTTATTATAGTTTTGTGTGTTCAGATTTTACACACAAAAGCCCCGAACGTTAAGATCGCGGTCATTACTAGATAGTATTTTATCGGAATATAACTGTTTACTAAATCAGAAAATTAGTGCTATGGAATGGTTTTCTATGGAGAGGGAGGGGTGATTGGAAGTAAAAAAAGTAGGAGTTTAATAGCCTAGATCTTTATTTCAGAATTTCTTTTTTGTAAAGGTTTAAATTTAAGTTCTTTTTTTATTTTAATACAAAAATCTTAATTTTGTGAAAGAAAATGGAAAGAGAAAATCAAATTCGTTTTATAGGAGGAATTTATTTAATCTGTGCTATTATATTTCTAATCTTTGGTTTTTTTCCATACACGAGCTCAGTAGACGTTGATTATTTTAAAGTTTTCTTTGGAGTGGAAATATTATTATATGGCGGGTGGTTTGGTTTAATTTTCATATTTATATCTGGGGTTTACTTAGTTCTATTAGATGTAAAAAAGGCGCTAATTTTAGGTTTTATCGGAATAATCCTTATCGGAATCAATTTCGGAATTATATTTTGGGGTTATTTTTATCGCATAAGTGAGATCTCTGGAACAACACATCTCTTATTAGCTTTTTATATCGGATTAATAACATGGCTTTTAATGGTAATACTTAATTTTATAACGGTTTTCTTCGTTAAAAGCGAGAGAATAACAACTACTGTAGAGTCTAAAAGAGAACAATCTGTATCCCCGGGGTTTCAGAAAGTCTATTGTTCCTCGTGTGGAGCAGAGATTCTTGATGTTGCAGGAGCCTTTTGTTCTAAATGTGGAGCGCCATTGAAATAACTTCTAATCTTTTTTTCTTTTTTTAATAGTCTGTTCGATTCTAATCATTTGATCGTCCTTTTTGATCATTTAATTATCTTTTTTAGTATAAAAAAGATATAATAAATGAGAACTAGTTGGGTTTGTAAGTTTTTTTTGAAAATTTACTGAAATATTTTTCTAGAGTGCGTGCTTTTGGCGTCTAGTAGTAATGAAATGCCCCTACTAACATGCGAGGAATGGACTCGTACTCCTTTAAAAATGGAAAGTGAGATGTTATGTTTTTGAGGAGAAAAACGATAAAAAAAGGCGAAAAATTAGACTCTGTCTTAAAATTAAAATTAAAAAAAATAGCTTAAAATCATCGATTAATCTCTTTAGATTTACTTTTTTTCTTTCTTTTTGTTATTATCTCCTACCTCTGCCCCCCTTTGTAGCCTTCACATTTCGACCCTTCATTTTATCTTGATGTTCCTTACTCCATCTCTGCTGGTTTGCTTTAGCATTACTTTTTTTATGTTTTCCCATTTAATCTTTTCACATTATCTTTTTGATTATTTTATGTTTTACAGCTTAGAAGATTAATAATGTATTCTTGATTTGAAAAAAACTCGCGATAATTAAAATCTTGAATCGCACCTAATTGGGTGTACTCCTTTAATAACGCTTTAGATATAGTAATCTTATTGTCGCCATCAATGTCAACGATAATTAGAAGGTCCGCGTTAGCCCATTTTGGATTGCGCAAAAATAAAGGAAAGTATTGAATATTGTTGTTTTTACAATAATTATGTGCTGGTTCTAAGGTCATTTTCTTGTTTTTTTTATTACCTAACGCTTGTAAATAAAACGTGAGAGTGGTACTTACATCGTCTATTAGCTTACATTCCCCGCACCCCATAACCTCTTTATTATCGTTAAAATACCAAGTATCTGGTTTTGATTGTCTCCCGTCTCGTTGGCCTCCCGTAGCGTGAGCTATCCAGAATTCGTACACCGTTTTCGTACGTAATAAATCTGAGTCTAATCCCTCTCCCTTGTTATATTGTTGCAACAATCGGTTTACGGTAGTAAGACCATATCCGGTTCCATAAGAAATATCCCGTTGTGAAAGGCCTAACACCCAGTCGTAAACAATTGCTAAGAAAGAAGCTTTGTGTTTATTGTATGGCATGTTATTGTAGTAATACGCTTTAAAGAAATTAGCGCAAGCTTCGTCAGAATCGTTGCTTTTAATTATTTTTGGAATAGTTAATTCTATAGTTTCAGAATTAAAATCGTCGTCATGTTGTTTCTGTTCTCTCCACATCCTATATTTAGCTATTTTTACGATTTTTTTAAGGTCCGTTTCAAACTCTTTGAAAATCTCAATATACTCGTCAAAAAGAAAGCCTTCCGCTTTATCTTTAGTTAAATCTGCGCCAAATTCGTCGATTAATAGTTGAATTATTGCTTCCATCTTTTCTTTTTTCTTCCGTAATTTTCTCATTAAAGCGTCGAAATCCTCCCCTTCAAAACTTCTTGAAATTTTATCGTTATACCAGGGACAATAATCTTTTAAAGGTAATGTTAAAGCCCCTCTCCGAATCTTCTTCCTTAAGAAATTAATGTGCGTTATTTGAAAAATAGTTTCTTTAGCTTCTAATTCTGTGATGACGTCACCGTGTCGTTTAGCAAATCTATCGTTTACTTCGTCGATATATCCGTCAGGTAATAATTTATAAAACCTAAATTGCGCTTTAAGCCTATACCCTCTTAATATTCCATTATCTAAACTATTCATTATTGTAAAAATGCTCGAATGTCTTAAAGTTGTAATTGAAGCTATAAAATTTTTGGAGTCTTTAGTAAGCGCTTCCTTTGCGTCCGCAGATAAATAACCTTCGTCAATACATAATATATCAAAAGGTTTTACTTCAGAGAGGGTTTCGATAATCCTAAATTTGTCTTTCAGGCGAACTGGAACGACTTTCTGAATTTCTATTAATAATTTTTCGGGGGCCTGATATAGCGCAATATTTCTCTTTTCGTACCCATATATAAGAAATAGATTACATAAAATACACATTAAGGCAGATTTTCCAGCTCCTGCGGTCCCGATAGTCCACATAATCCCTCCAAAACCGGGTTTATTTGCTAATCTTTTTAATAGCTCTAAAAATAATTCTGTATGGTCTTCTAACTTTTTATCTGGATTCTTTGACCTTCTATTTATGTAATTGCTTGCGTCGTAATACAATTAATACTCACCACCTTTCTTAGGAAATTTAAGTTTTTTTTTTTCGCCTTTTCGCTTCTTTTTCTCTGCTTCGATGGCCTCCTCGCTAGGAATCAATAAATCGAGATCCATGAATCCTTTCGCGCTTAAGATTTTATGAGCGTAATATTCATCGGATAGATACATTGCTCTATTAGCCCTCCTACTGGAACCGATATATTCGTCTTCATAGCTTTTCAATAAAATCGTATTGAATCGGGGGTTTTTAGTAGGAAGCATATCGGTTTGGATGATCTTTTGCGCCATCTCCCGGAGAGGGTCGTGTTTATCGGGGTCAGCATAGGGATCTGCCTTTGTGGTCTCCATCGATTTATTGAGTAAAAATGTGAGCGCTACTTTATTAGGATTTGTTCCCTGTTCGCTAGAAGAAATGATCTTCCCTAAAACGATCGATAAAAGGTCGTTATCTGAAATATTCTTTTGATGCATTCTAAGGATTTGATTCACTAGATTGGTGACTGCTTGAATCTTTGCGTTTTCTGATTTATGATCTATAGGAATCTTATTATCACCTTTTACAATATAACTGCTACAATTAATCCCATCGTAAGTATAGCAATTATTATTCCGCTTAATGCTAAAATAAATCTCCTTTTATATTTCTCTATTTCAATTGTAAGTCTCTTCTGAACCGGATTGTTCATGAATTTGCTGAAAATTATATTGTCAGCAGCCTCGTCTTGAACTACGTCCGAAAGCGTCTCTCCTAACGCGCGTGCCTTTTGCTGATAATGGTCTCGCGTCTTTTCTAATCTCTCCGGTTTTACTTCTAAATCGTTATTCCACGTCTCCATAACCTTTAGTTGTAAAAATGCATAGGCTTGTGCTTTCAAATTCTTTAACGGGTCCAAATAGGGCTCGTCGAAATTCTCTGAAAATACTAAGTAGAGCACTTGAACTTTTCCCGTCAAATCCCATAAATGTTCCCAAAAACAAAAGCATTCTTTTAGTAAAACTGGCCAACGGTTATAAAAACCAGTGCTTCTTCGCGTTGCTAAAGCGTCTTTGTAAGAATATTTCGGAATAATAATAAATAATTGATCCCATTCTTCTCTTTCGTTCTCATAATTCTGCGGTGAATCCAAGAGAACCCAGTAAATGTTTAGCGTTTTAAGAATTTCAATTTCTCCCTCAGTTACTTTCTTAATATCCCATTGTTGAATATCTGTATCCACAGCAGCCTCTAATTCTTCTATCTCGTCTTCGGTGTTAGACTTCTTTTTTTTCTTTTTATCATCTTCCACATCAATTTTGATAATGTTTTCTAACAGACCCTCATTTCTCAGTTCTAATAGTTTTGGCGTGAGCGTATTTAGAAGTGCTTTGAGATTATCTCCGGTAAACATATCTGTATCGTTAGATATGTTAGGTCTTATTTGTGATTGAAGATACGAAATATAGTGTTTTTTATACGTTTTTGATCCCAACTTGACTGTCAGACTTTCATTGTCATCAAAATCGACTGGAATCTTATATACTTCTTTAAAAGGAAGCATAACGTCGTCAGGTTTACTTTTACCCCTCCTAACCATGCTATCGGCATAGTCTATCGCTTGTACTTCCCCTTGAGATTTGTTCTTTCTCTTTAGAGGCGCATAACTGTAGAGGTAGAATAATAGCATTATAACTCCCGCATATGGTATTAGTTCGTAAAAGGTTATCGGTAGTTCAAGAAATAAGAACACTCGAGCTTCTACCCAAAACATAAACAGTACAAAAACAATTAACCCGTAAAACTGAAACTGGGCCTCTTTATCGTCTCCTGACAAAAATTTAAATCCTGATATGATTTATCCCCTCTCTGCGTATTTTTTTTTAAAAAGACACGTTGCTAAGACGAAATATAACGAGGTTCCAATTACAATTACTCCGATTGGAACGTCAAAATATTGCCCCCCGCCTGGACTCGCTAAGCCCGGAAAATATGTTTGTGCCATCCCGGAAATCCACATGAGAAAGACGGCATAAACGAGGGTAAAAAATACCCATCCTACCATCTCTTTCTTATCTTCTTTTTTTGTTTTTTTACTCGTTCTACTTGATTTTACTTTAGACATTCATATTACACCTATTTTTTAATTAATATTCTAATTATGGTAAAAAATGCGCCCGGAAGCGTATTATTGTTGTTGTTAAATTGATCGATAATATCGTCTATTTGCGACCTATACGAAATGACCGAATAGATCATGATTACATAAAACACAATCATAAGTATCATTGCGAGAATCTTTAATATATTTCCAGTAACTTCTGTTTTCCCTGCCCGCCTTCTACCTCTCGCAGAATTAATACCTTTGGATTTCTTTTTCTTTTTTCGTGCCATATCATCTACCTCGTGGTAATTGCGATCGAACCCCCTCGCGCGATTAGCCGGGAAACAACGCTAACCGAGACCCAGGCTAATACAAATGCGAGCCATTCCGGCATGAAACTTGAATATAATATTGCGAGTAAACTTATTAATAATATTACGTAACAAAGGGCCCTAAGAACTGTGTAGATTATATATTCCCATAACCACAAACTCGCGTTATTCTTCTTATTGCTGGGGAGATATTTTAAATAACGTAAAACAATCGTTTTAATAAACCATACTAATATTGAAACGATTATATCAGTTAGGATTATCCAACTAATTATAGCTAAAAGCTCCATTACCGGATTACGATTATATTCATTTCGTATGGATTCAATATTCGTGTAATAAATCCAGGAAAAAATTAGTACTTGGAATATCATCTTTAAAAACCATTTAAAAAATCGGTCCCAGCCAAATGGAGGCTTTCCTTTATACATTTGATATTTACCTTCTTTTTTAGCCATTCGACCTGACACTACTTTTTCGCTCATAATCTAACTTCCCTCTTCTGATTTAATTTTTTTTACGTATAGAAATTTGATATAAACAACTAATATGCTATGATATATCAATAACGCAATTAACCAAAACCACGCTGGGTTTGGTAAGATATAGATAGAATAGAAATTATAATAATTCAAACTCGCACCTATCTGGGCTCCTACATCTAATTGAGAATATTCGCTACTATATACTGTAATAACTGAAATACCAGACAACGCAAATAGTACGACACAAGTAAGGATTAAAACAGAAAAATTTGAAACTATTTTAGGCTCTAATTTATATTTTTTTAAAAATAGTATATTTAATCCGAAACTAATCCCAAATATTGCAAATAAACCTAAAAAAATAATTAAATTTATATTAAAGTATCTTTCTAATTGATATTCTACGTCTAATACTTCCTTCAGCGTATCCCCTAAGGGAACTTCAATAAATAAAAATACGAAATACCCCACTAACGCAGAAAATAAACTAATAAAAACTGCGTAACTCCAGGAAACGCTAATTTGGACCATTAGAACGCACCACCCATTATAAAAATATATGGCCACGCATAGAGCGTTCCTAAAATACCCCCTATACACGCCAATCCGATTAAAACAATCTTCCATCTTAATTTCGTGTTTTTCTCGCCTTTATTTGTTTTATTTGTGTTTTTAATTCTTTTATACAAATCTTTTCCATCGTAAAAAATTCCTTAAGATAATCGAAAATATAATACACATCAAGATCAAAAAAAGAACTGATTAAATCGTGAATAAGATGAAACAATTCACATATCATTATTTTTATTATAAAATTCGGAAATCGTACGTTTTCAGGGACATATCCAAAGCATTTAAACGATCCTTTATTCGATCCTTTATTAACAACCCAAACTTCCCATCTTTTCACATCTTGAAATTTTTCAAAAATATGTCCATGAATAATTTCGTGTATTAGAGATGAAGCGTCAATTATAAAAGAAAACTTATAATCGAGAAAAAATACGGAATTAAGTTCTTCAACAAACATATCATATTGAAGGAATATTAGAACACAGATCGCTGAAAAAAATATTTGAGCAAAAATTGTTGGGATCTCTACAAGATCAATAAATCCATGAAATAAACACAATTGACTCAGAAATATGAAAGTAAATATTGCCCAAAAACTTAAAAATAGAATCGGTCCTAAATAAAAATGCAAGAAATCGAAAAGAGTTGAATTTTCAAAGTCTTTATTTTTATCTTTTCCTCTCTTATAGAAGACATGGACCTTGATATATTCTTGTCTTTTAGTTAGCTGTTGTGCGTTTCTTCCATGCATTTTTTTATCACACTACTATATTTATTGTTCCTAACATTACCCATGTCGCAAGTAAATTGATTAATAAATGGCCTAACATTGGAACGGTAATATCTTTAAAAATTAAATAATAAATACTTAACACAATCCCTACAAAAAACATTGCTAATAGAAGGTCCGGTCTCTGTCCATAAGCAGAGAAATGGACCGTCATGAAGATAAACGACGAAAAAATCATAGCAATAAAAATTATTACAAATTCAGGTATTTTGGTATTGACCTTAGAAAAAATAAAAACAATCAGGGAGATTAAAAACATTCTATAAAGAGCTTCTTCAATAACTGCTGCTGCTAAATAATAAAAATAAATGTCAATTGTCTCCATTGCTAATCGAAAAACTATCTGGACTACTGCCTGAACGACCATTTGGATGATAAATAAACTAAAAATCCCCGCCAAATAATATCCTCCTTGCGTTCCAGTCTGAATGGGAAACTCCTTATCAAAAAAAGGCTCCTTATTCGCTTTGTTTAACAAAATCATTCCTACTAACGCACCTGCCCCTTGTAGAAAAAGACTTATAGAAAAAGGTACGTAAGCCTCCCGCCCATAATATTTATTGATTAAATATAGCTCGATAAATAAGGCAAATAAGAGAAGCATTAACGAAACCACGTTAAATTTCATAAAGGATTTATCAATTTCTGGTCTCTTTTTTTTTACTTGTTTTTTATAAATCCTCATACTATATACTTTCTTGCTCATGATCTTTACATCTCCTATCTAATTCGCGTTCCTTGAGAAAACTTCTTGATGGTTTGAGCTTCAAGCGTAACCTTATCTGCGTACGACCTCCTATAATTTTCGCTTTTCTTTCTATAACGATACGCTACATATCCTATAAACGCTATAGCAAAACTGCATCCCATTAAGATTAATATAATCATTAGCCAAATCCCAGGCGCATTAAAATCTGGAATTTCTGGAACGATTTCTTCGTAAAAACCGAAATCCACTATAATATATTCTTCGTCTAATGTTATGTTATAAGATTTGATAAGCGTTCCATTGATTTCATAAGCCGTAATTATATAATCCATATTTGGAAGCATTTTTAGTTGTAATCCTGCTCTGGAACCAAGTATGAAAGTGTAATTATTATTACTTCTTTCTATTTCTATTTGTATGGTTCTATTAAAATTGTTAATAACAAAAATCGTGTAAACCGTAATCTGAATGTTAAATTCCTTATATTCAGAAAGATTTACATTACTGTTATATAAAACAGAATCAAAATAATCGAGAATCTTTAAATTATTCTCGTTTTGGTTAAGCGTATTAAATCCTAAAGAAACTCTTTCGTTATTTATGTAAAATTTAAATAAATCGTTATCCAGACCTAATCCATCGTAATTATAAAGCGAAAAATGAACATCGTAATAAGTAGAATTTAAGATGTAAACCTTAGCTTCGTCTAAAGTAATGTTAATTGTATGAAAAGAACCGTCTTCTTGGTTAGTGTATTCAAAAATATAACCGTTAGTTGCTAATCGATACTCTATAATCTCCTGTGGTAATATATTTCCAGTCTCCTCAACAACTCCTAATCTTAGGGTATAATTTACGATTTCCTGAGCTTCGTTTTTAATTTTAAGAGAATAAAGAGTAATGTAAATGTTATATTCGGTTAATCCCACCAAAAGAACATCTTGATTAAATAGACTTGAATTAAAATAATCTAATACCCTCAAATTTATCCAAATAGAACTTAACCTATTAAATCCAAAATCTGACCTCGAATTGTTTATAAAAAATCTGACTTCGTCCCAATTTAGCGTTCCAGAAGTATCAAAAACACCAATGTAAACATTATAATAAGTGGAATTTATTTCGTAAACCCGATTAGAATCCAAATAACACATAAAATTTTTGTAAATATTCTCTTCGTCATAATATCCTATTTGATAATAATTCTTGGATAACCAGAATGACAAAATCTCGTTTGATAACAACGGAAATGTGTAAGAACCGTTAATATCAAGCGTGGTTTCTTTTTCCAAGAAACTTTTTATTTGTAATTGATAAACTTCAATATCTAATAAAATATTTTCTGATGATAATCTCTCAAAAGAATCGATTAAAGTTTCAAATCTGTCGTAAATAGATATATAAATATATGTATCTTTATCAACATTAAACATAGGAACTGTAAGGTTAAACTCGTTATATACACCGTTTAAACTGTAATTTACCTTAACACGATAATTTATAAAATCTAAAATCTCGTTTTTAATGTTAAATAAATCTAATCTACATTCTAATTTGAAATAACCGAGAATTACGGTTTTATTTTCAGGAGACAGGGGTTTCCATGCGTCTAAATATTTTTTATATTTAATACTCCATAACCGATATTCTACATCCTCATTAGGTAAATATTGTAAAATCGTGTTTTGAGCAGACACCGTGAGATTATCTATTAAATCTTGATATTTTAAATGAATTATTATGGCATCGTCTTCGAAATTATTGATAAATTCCCAAACATCAATCCTGTCTTCCATTATAGAATAATTAAAAGCCACATCGCTCCAATTTAACAACGAAGAAAACATAGTTTCTTTATATAACTCCGTTAAAAAATCGTTTTGTTGGTATGTAAGAGTAATATTCCCTAATATATTATCAGAAGTAAAATTTATGAAAGTAGAAACATCGAGAATTGCGGAATAAATGGTGTTATTTACGAGAAGGATTTGATTGGTGAGGTCGATTACCATGTCGTTAATACTATTATTAATGAATAAAAGTCTATTAATTAACTCGATTTGATTTTGTCCAATAGTATTGTTAATTAAATTAATGTTTGTAAGAAACTCCAAATGGTTATCTGTTATGTTATTACTTACATAATCGATAAGCGTTTGAATAACAAAATGATTTGTGGTAATGTTATTTCCTACCAATTCGATAAGGTCTGTCATAATTATATTATTTTCCGTTATATCATTCCCAATTAGATTAATTAAATCGTTGATAATAATATGATTCTCTGTTATATTATTACCAATAATGTTTACTAAAGACTGAATCACCAGACTTTCGTTTACTACGGAAGAATTGATAAGATTAACAAGCGTGGAGATTTGAATCAAACTATTATCGATTTCGTTTGCCCGTTGTATGATTAAATTATTTAACGCAATCTGATTTGTTGTAATATTGTTTCCAATTTGTATTATTGTTTGATTCAAAAAAGCAAACGAAAAATCGAGGGTGGATTGAACCACTACGAACTGACTACTCATTTCAGTAAACATAGTAGTAATCGTGGCGTTTATTATTGTCACCTTACCGTCCAAACCTATTGCTAAAGTACTGATGGTCTCATTGATGGCTATAATGTTATTTCCGATAAGAGTAAAGGAATTATTAATATTATTCCCTAAATTAAGGAAATTGTTCTCCGTGAATGTATAAAGATTACTGATGTTGTTATTAATGTTTATAATGTTCAAATCGATGTCCGTCAACAGATTTCCAAGCGAGGAATTCATGCTTTCGATGTTTATTTCAATACTAACGATTGTATTATTAATGTTAGAGTTTTGATTCGTAATATTGATATATATCGCAGTAATCTGATTTCCGATGGTAGAATTCACATTGGCTATGTTATAAATCACTTGGGAAAGAAGGTTTCCAGAAGTTATTAATATTACATCGTCTCCGTTAAGCGTATATTCGTAAGAACTCGAACCGCCGTTTTCGTAATTAGTTAAATTGATTACATATTTTCCAGCAAATAATTTGAACTCTATAATCTCAGTTGGAGCGATCCATTCACTCCAATACATTTCGGACTCGTAATAGTTTGGATCTCTGGTGATATTAATCCAATTGAAAATTTCTTGTTGATTAAAAACTTTTAAAGAATACATCGTTAGAGTTATTGGAATGTAATTGTCGCCAGAAATTACGGTATAAGTTTCGTTTTTAACGGAAATTCCATATCGATCTTTAATTTCGATACCGATTATATCTCCTATTTCTCTATAAAACATATTCTCGTAAAGCAACGAACCGTTGAGATAAGTTTTATAATTCTCGAAAAATAAGTGATTTCCCTGCTGATCCGCATAGGAAAGAAAACAAATCTTAGAACGATTTAATTCGTATGCTTGGTTAGAATTTAAATATATCGTGAATTGTTTGTCCACATTGTTGGTGTCGTAATAACCTATTATATAATGTGCCTTCGAAAGCATGAAATATTTAGAATCGCCAGAAAGCAATGGATAAGGAATAGAACCATTAATGCTAATTGTGGTTTTTTGTTCCATTAGGTTTTTTATTTGCAACGAGTAAACTTCTAATTCCAAGTCTATGTAATCCGATGCTAATCTTTTAAATGTGTCATGAATTAAAGTGTCAAACTTATCAGAAACATTGATGTAAACATAGGTTTCTTTATCGGCAATAAATATTGGTTCTAAAAGCTTAAAATCAGTATAATATCCATTTAAACTACGATTTACAGTTATGTGATAATCTACAAAATTTAAATGATTTTCTTTTCCGATGTTAAATAATGCTAATCTACATTCTAATCGTTCTTTTGGAGTGTAAACATAATCTTTAACTCCCGTTTCTGGAATCGTGATGTTTTCGTTTATCAAATTTAATCCTGAACTATAATCTTCAATTCTAAGATTGTAAACATCAGGAGTTAAATAAACTTCACGATCTCCTTTGGAACCAACAAGAAAATTAGTGTAATCCCCTGTCCCCTGTAAGCGTGTATTTATAAGTTTTAATGTCGTAAACTTTAACATTATCTCCATCTTCGAGAGTTCCGCTTATTTTTAGTTGGTCAAACTCCACATCTTCAGAAACACTAATTTGAACAGTATGTCTATCAAAATTGGTGTTTCCAGAAGTACTAAGAATTAATGTTTCATTAATTATGCCATCCTTTAACAAGATTAAATTAATTTGAGAATCGGAACTCGTTTGAAAATCCACTTTAAAATAATCGCCAGAATTTAAATTATAATGAGAACCGTAATCCTGACTTTTTAAACCAATTAATTCCGTTTCATTGGTTTGCATAAACATGTGTCCATCACCAAAATAGTTTTTATAAAGATTATATATAAATTTAGGTTTATAATATGCTTGGCTTGAATCTAAGAGTTGGACTCCAGTATCGTCAACTTCTAACCTATAATATATTACACTTGGATCATCACCAAGACTATAATACCTCCAACCAATACCACCACCAACTGCAGTTGAATCTAATAAATCAATCTTATCAGGACAAAAACTCCAAGTAATTACATTTGCATCAAATACGCTTGTAGAATAAACACGAACGGTGCTTGGTGTTGATTCACCACTATAAGAATAGGTTTTAAGTAATGTATCTCCAGAAACATTTTGATACAAATAATTATTACTTATATCAAATTTAAAAAAGCCATAACCATAATTTGGCGTAGTTTTATTTTTTATATGTAGATAACTTGAAGTTCCATAATTAACTGATGGAAATAAAGAAGAAACAAAAGTATCAGCTAAAGGAGTAAAAGATGTAATAATTTCGTTTGTAGAAACATATATTAAATTCCAATAATCTGTGTTAATGTCATCGTGAAAATCCTCTACAGGAGATATGTCCACACCTTGTAATATCCACCTTGTAGTTAGATCGCTTTCAGAAATTGCGTAGAAATTTGGCGGTGGATCAACAACTTCAAAAGGAGTCCAATCCGTATAATGTAAAGAACCGTGTAGTTCGAAACGATAACGCCAAACGCCGTTAATGTAAAAAGTCTTGTAAATTATTATATCCATCTTATAATAGAAACTAACTTTAATGTGATCTATTAACAATTCAAAATCGTTAATAGAACTAATTCCAATAAACTGTAATCTAAGATTTCCCGAACCGTCGAGATAATCGTCTACAGAAGATTCGTCCACAAAATAGTTTTCCGTTTCTACTGTGTTAGAAGAACTGAACATCTCGGTATAAGTTCCAGAATCGTAATCGTAAACATTTCCTACAATTGTTTGGCTAATGTTAGTGTAATGATAACTTGAAACATCTAAAGCCAAGAGTTTTGATGTGTCTACTTCGTTAAAATTCAAATCAATAGTAAAATCAAGTTCGGCTGGAGTTGGTTCAAGACCTTCATAAAGTTTAAAATAATATAAATAAGTGTTAAAATCGGTAACCCAACTATAAGCATTGTATCTTATATTGGTGACACCGGTTAAAAACATATCATCAAAATCAATTGTCGCACCAATCCCTATTTGACCACCATTCTTATATAATTTAGCATCCGATATACCAGAACTAACTATGTCAATACTAAAATAAAAATCTCTTCCCGCATATACAGGATCAATATTTAAAAGAATGTCGACTTCGTAAAGCCAACCAATTTCTTGTCCATAATAAGTGTCTTTTCGAATAATCTTTTTGTAATTACTATCATCTATTTGAGTGTTTTCTAAAGTTCCTGCACCACTCGAACCCTCAGTATAAGTTATTGAACTAATAAATTCGTCAGGAACAAAAACTCCTTTTGTAGAATTAAATTCTGAATTAGAATCGTCATTTATCTTCATGTTATCAGAATTGTCAAAAGTTCCGTTTAATATCGAAACATTTGTGTTAGATGGACTTTTGTAATTGGTGTTATTCACGACGGAAACTTGGTCTTCGAAAACCGTGCCATTCCAAGCAAGTGTGGTACCGTTAAAATATTCAGTTTGTAGGTAAGCGTCGGTATAGATTTTCGTGTTGTTTTCGTCGTCGTAAACATCTGTTAGTTCGAATGGATACGATTTTCCATTATATAATTTGTTTAAATCGTTTGTTTCTAAACCCGTATTTGTATCGTTATCGAAAATATTATTGTTAGAAGCGAACAACGAAGCAAAAAAAGAACTCGAAAACGAAGTAGAAAGCATGAAAACAAACAACCATAACAAAACAAGAGTTCTATTTTTTCTTTTGTCCGTTTTACATCACCAACGAGAATTGAGATAAATTCCATAATGTTATAACAAAAAACAATAAAATAACAGAACTAATAACAATAGTAATCTCTCTTAAATCTTGTTTTTTTTGTTTCCATCTATAATTTAAACAAATAAAAAATATAACAACAGGGTTTATAAGAAAAATTGCAAGTGGAATATTATATTGTGCAATTACTCCAATCCTAGTTGGTTGGCTTCTCACGTTTGTTATGCCAATCCCAACAAAAACTAACACAAATATTAACACTATAAAAATACACATTTTTTTGTTTTTACTTTTCATTTAATTCATCCTCCCAACTTAAAATCCACTATTCCAAAATAGTCAAGTAAAATCAAGTTAATTTACAATTCTAGTTTGAATCTTTCCTTTCCACCTTCGCATCAAAACCTTTTTTTTCTTCCCACCAATCGTTCTATATCTGGCAGTCCATCTACCAGTAATTGGACTATTTCTCCTTTTTGCTCTCATCGATTTAACTTTCGGTAAAGGTTTCCTTTCCTTGACTGTTTTCTTCTTAATTGGAGGTTTTTTTTTAGGAATTACGCCTTTTTTAATAATTTTTTTCTTCACAATAGGCTTCTTCTTAGTAGGTGGTTTCTTTTTCGGAATTGGAACTTTTTTAACGGGTTTTTTCTTCACAACGGGTTTCCTTTTCTTAGGAATCGGTTTTGGCTTAACATGTTCTAATTTTTCAACAGGAGTTATTTTAATTGGATTTTTCGATAAAACAACAGACGAAACTAATTTTTCTTTAACTTTTTTAACGCGCGTTTTGACAGTTTTTTTTTCTTCTTTTTTGGGAATTGGTTTTCTTTTAGGAATTAGTTTTTTCTTAGGAACCTTTTTCTCTTCTATTGGTTTAACGTCTTCTACTAAATAAACGTATTTGTATCGATCTTCGTATTCCTGAACCTTCTTTTTAAATTGGTCGTCATAATTGATTTCTACCATGTCATGATCGCCTCCATACGGGTCGGAAATTTCATCAATTATATCTATTATTATTTCGTCGTTTTCTAATCCTGATTTCATTTTCTCCATTTTACTATCCTTATTAATCGCAAAATAACCAATACTTTCTAATTGTTGCATAATGTTTCGATTTCGCAATTGGGAAGTTTTAAACCTTTCTTTAGCTTTTCTGGATTTCTTTATGTCTTTTAGTTTCTTTTTTAATTTACGCGTCTCAGATTCCATCTTCCTATCCATCATATTTGGAAAATTTTCTGACCATTCCTTTAGTTTCTGAGAAGAAAGTCTTGATTTATGCGTTTGATCGTACGTTTCTTTCATAATCTCGTAAAATTTATCTGGATCTTTCTCTTTCATTGGATAGATTTTGTTATCGAACGTATCAATTACTTTAAACAATGGTTGAGTGTTGTAATTCAGTTGATTGACATACGATTGACTTGAACTCAATTAATTCACCAATTTTCTTGTTTTTTTATTAGTTTTTATTCCAATTTTTTGTAGATTTATCGCAATTCCATGAACCTCTGGTGTCTTCATTCTTGTTTGATATTTTCCATCGATTTTTCTAACCCACATACGTCGTGGTTTCCCTTTTATCGTACGATTCCTTCTAGACCAAGCAGATTCCGATTTTTTTCTTTTTTGCCATAATTTTAACTCCTTTTTTTGTTTTAATTTAAAAGATCGAGAATAAAAAAAATTTAAAGTCGTATTCTCAACGACATTTAAAGATTGTTATCGTTTTTTTCTCATCCGTAATAAGATTACTGTTACTCCAACTAAAACCACAGTAATACCAAATAAAGCGTATAACGCGATGTAATCTGCCGAAGGCTCGTCTTCTGGACTTATATTAATTGACATTGGATTAGATAGTCCTGATTCTCCATATTGGTTTACAGCAGAGACCCTATAACTAACAATGCCCGTTTCGGTTAAAACTTCAAAATAACTCGTAGAAAATATGTTTTCTTCAATTAAAGCGTAATCTCCATAATTGATGCTTCTATAAACGTTGTAGCTCTCACAAATGACTTCGTTCCAATCCAAATAAACTTCAACTGTTTCATCGATAATTTCATAGGTTATTTGATTCATTGTTGGATTAGGTGGTATGTTTGTTAATTGAACTGTAACACTTTCTTCGTTCGAATAACGTGAATAACCCGCGCTGTTTCCTGCTTTAACCCGATAAGAATAAACTCCACTTTCGCTCACCGAATCAGTATAACTATTTGCTTCAAAATTCACATCTAATGTTTCAAGCGATCCTCCATCTTTAGAACGGTATATTATGTAAACAGTTGCACCAGAAACTGAATCCCATCGTAAATTTATTTCTCCATTAATGTTTGGGTTTGGAATTATATTCTTAAGAATTGGCTCAGTTGGAATCACCAGTGGAGGAGGAGGTGGTAGAGGTCCATCGCCATTACCAGGTTGAAGGGCTTCTGGAACTATAAATACAGAAATAGATCCCACTGCAAACAAAACTGAAATTATTAGAACCAAAGATACCAATATTCCTTTTTGTTTTACATTCACCGTTTTTTTGCACCGCTTTTTTGACCCATTCTAAACATTAACAATGGCATTCCAATTTTCATGAATACATATATCCCAACACCTATAATAATAATTACAAGTATAATCGGAAGAGCTGTTGTAAGAAGCATGTCAAAGAAATCTTGAACGGGTGTGTACTGCACAATTGTATAATCGCTCGTTCCCAGTAAACTTTCGTCCCATACAAAATCACCAGCTCTAACGAATGGATCTTCCAAGATAACGCCTCCTAATATTGGATCGAATTGCATCGAAGCTAAAAAATTTACCTCGACGTTAAATTCTTGATGGACGTATCTATTTGTCACGTGAACTGAAGGATATCTTTGGTACTTGTCGGTTCGAGGCCCTTCCATGACCCAAACACCTGCTGGATTCCCCCAGACATCTTCGTAATCCCACTCAATTTGTGCCCATCTTACGTTAACGTCTTGGGCACAATAAGAAATCGTGGGTTTTATTCTCAATGGCAAATCAAAACTATACGATGGAGTAGTTTGTAGATTATCAAAAATAGTACCCGGAGGTTCTGCACGCACAAAAGATTGTCCTGTTTCACCACCTAACACCGTTAAACCTTCGTATTTCTCTCCAAGCTTGCTTCCTAAATCTAAATTTTTAATTGTTTGCGTCACATCTGCTTTTCTTTTTCCCGATCCTAACGATGGATCAGAGTCTTCCGGAAAATAAACGCTAACTTCTCCAAAATCGCTTTGTTCGTTTTTATAGACATCGCTGTAATCTCCAACAACATCTTCCCTTGTTACATCCACTATGACTTTTTTCACTTCAGCAATTATTTTAGGATTATACAGCGTTAAACCTTTAGCAATCTCCATCTCCGCTATCGTTCCAAAATCTTCGTGTAATTGGACTGTAATAGGAAGGTATCCGTCGTAATCGTGTACCTTTAAATTAACGTTCTTAAACGGTTCTCCTGGAACATTAGCAACGGTAGTATCGAAATCAATAGTTCTATAATTTACTCCAGCAGAAATTATTTTTAAATCGTTAAATTTACAATAAGGGTCGCTTGGATCATCACAAAATACATTTATGCTCGGATACTTATAGATTTCAACGTATTCTTTTGTTTCTCTTGCCTCTAAATTCTTATTTGGAAAAGCACATTGGTAATACTTACTAAAGTGTAAGCGTTGATCCCAAACCTAAATACGGCTGAAGCTCTATAATAAATTGTGTTGTTTTCTTCGTCTATTCCGGCATAACCTTCGTTTGTAAAACTATATAATTGATATCCACCTTTAGACACGTAAAACCTTCCTTGACCGTCGTTTGTGTGAATATCTTCAAAAGGATCAACAGAAACGGCTATCCAGGTGTAATCTATCGTACCAAACCTTGAAGGAACATCTACATCTGCACGTGCAAACGGAACTAAATTAAGTATCCCGAAAGATAACATTGAAGCAATAACAATAAAAAGAAATATCTTTTGAAACTTTTTTTGTTTGTTTTTTATCATTTTAGTCGTCAACTCTATTTTTTAATATTATAAAAAAAAGAAAAAAAATTAGAATTAGTGGTTTGTGTTTGCTGTCTCATTTACGCTGCTGTCGCTAAAGTCTGCGAGGGAGTAAAGGTGCAATCCGTGTCAAAGTATCGGTTAGGAATAACTACTCTGCCTGCTATTATAATGCTAACTGAAATGTTATTACCCATGAAAACTTCAAAGAACATTTCAAAATTACCGTATAAAGTGTCCCACGATTCTGTAGTGATAAAATACAACTTATCAGCGTCAATTTCAACTAAGAAACTAACATCACAATCAGCAGTAAAGTTTACCTGAAGATTTTCCCCATCAACGGTGCTTATAGTATCGTTGAAGTCAAACTCAATTGCGAATGTCTCCGTTATCATTGCGTAGTCTCCTGTTTTGTCGTGGTCGGTTATGTCGTCTGCTAGAGCAAAGAGCGTAGGCATATTTCTGTAGTATTTCTCGTTCCACAATCGATCTAATGTAGTTTGGGACAGATCAGCTAAATCGTCTGTAATTCTAAAATATTTTCCCTGATGTAGTTCGGTTTTTGTGACTGTTGGAAACCAAATTGGGATCGTACCATTTGTGTTTGTTACTAAATCCCACGCAGTTCCATCAACAATATTCAACGGAAGTCCGTATAAATCGGTGGCTTCGTGGTATCCAAACAAATAAAAGTTTCGGTTTCTCCCTAAATTAGCAAATAAATAATCGTAGGTCGTCCAAAAACCATCAGTTGCCTCGTCAGGATTGGGTGTGATCATAATATAATCGTATTCAGAAAGATCCTCGTCGAAGTCAGCAGGCATTACCTCTGTTGAAACTATTTCGTAGTACATAATGTCGTATATGTGTGCGGTCTCGGTGATCTCTCCTTTATTTCCACGAACAGTAACGGGGCACAATTCGTCAAGAACTTCTCTAGAAGTAAAATCAATTATGAAAATATTAGAAGTCGTAGCAGCAGGGGCTTGAGCTTGAGCAATAACATACGCATAAACCATAAATCCAACCCCTCCCAAAGCAGATATGATCACAATAACTCCGATAACTATAAAGATTTGGTTCTTCCTCGACGCTTGACTAAATTTTCTCGCTTGTCTTCCACTTTTTACTTTATCGTTTCCCATATTAAATCCTCATATTTTTAATTTATTTTTTATTTTTTTTATAAAAGAGATTTTTAATTATAAATAGACCAAAATCATTTATAAATACGATGCATTTAACACATATCATTTTATTAAATATATGTTAAAGGGATAATATGATTTACGGTTATTTTTCAACTTAAAATTATGCTCGATAAAAATATTATCAGATTAAAAAAAGGTTAAAAAATAGGGTTTTTTAATAGGTTAATTGAGAATTTAGATATTTTATGCTCCTAACGAATATTCTTTTTAAGATTGCTTAGGAAAAAAAATTAGTTCTCCAGGAGCAATTTCACTCGCTTCCTTTTATTTTTTGGAAATTTTGGATAATTAAGGTTCCCCGGCTCCCTTTTTTTTATTAAATTTAATCCCCAGTTTTCTGGTATAATTCTCGGTGTTATTTAGTCTTCATACTATAAATTTTTTTTGATACTCATAAAATATGTTTACAAACTATTTTAAAATATCGCAAAAAAAGATTAAATTTTTATTTTTTCTATTTTTCCTTTCCATCTTCTAACAACATATTTAGTCTTTTTCCCTTTAACTATATAATATCTATATGACCATTGACTTGTAATTGGAGTGCCTGATGATTTGGCTCTGCTAGATTTTGGGATAGGTATTCTTTTCTTGTTTTTGGAATTGGATATTTTTGATGTTTTTTTCATAGGTTTATTTATTTTTTTCTTTTTTGTTTTTCCTAATAATTTAAAGAACATCGCTTCCAGTTCACCATTAATATATTGAAGGAGTTTTGTAGTTAGATTGTATTTTTCTTTTTCTCTGTGTTCTTCCTTAAACTCCTCCTTTAATGTGTTCTCTTTATTTTCCATTAATGGAATGAAGATTATATCAGCTACAGCATCCAATTGATTTCTTCTTCTAATAATATCGTCTGTCTCTCCAAATTTAACTATTGAATTAGGTGGAATGTTGATTATTATATATGAGTGGTTCTTTTTGGAACTCATGTTATTTTACCTCGTTTTTTTATCTCTTTTTTTCATAGAATTTAATTCAGAATCTAATTCATTAATTTTATCCAGATCAATTGGTTTAATTATGTTTTCAAACTCAATAAAATCTTTTTCAAATTGAATTATTGCTTTTAACATTATTCGCACAGTTTTTACAGGTAATTTAGGTTTTGTTCTATCTTGTAGCATTATAACAATATCTCTCTGTGAAAAGCCTACTTTCATTAAATTCTGAGTCATATCATAGAAAGTTTTGATAATTGATGGTTTTATATTATTTTCAGACATTTTTACTCTTTTTTTCTTTTTATTTTCCTTTTTTATCGCAAGAGAATCTATTAAACCTCGTTTCCTGCGTTAATAATAAAAAAAAATAAATATGTAAATTTTCATTCACTCACTTCCTAAACTTTTAATAAAGTCTTTTAGGTTAGTAATAATAGTTGTGAGATTATTTATCTTATTTTTAAGAATTTCATCGCTATTTTCATATAATCGATACAATTCATCAATTTGTTGTCTAGCGATCTTATCCATTTTGTCCCATTGATACTCAATAGAACATCCTTCCCACATTGTTGAATCATAATACAAAAAATCATCTCGAAGACTAAAATGCCCTTTTAGAACAAGTATTAGACCTTTGGGGAATTTAAAATTAGATTCTAATGCAACCCATCTCCTCTCAGAATAACTCTCTAACGAGATAAGGTCGTATTCAATCCCAAGATATTTTTTTGTTTCTTGATTATGAATTTTAAATCCTCTTCTCTTTTCCTCAGAAGTTCTGATATTTATTCTATCCCATTTTTTAAATTCAATTCCTCTAACATATTTTAGATATCCAATAAAGGCTAAAAACAACAACAAAATTGTTAAAAATATTAAAATAAACACAGGAAACATATATTGAACCATCCAATTCATTACTAAAGCAAATAACATTAAAGATAAAATTGTTCCGAAACTTATTATCAATAATAAAAAATCGAATAGTTTTTTTCCCAATTCACTCGCTTCCTTAATTATCTTCCATTTTTTCATTTGAATGTATTTGGAGTTCTACATCTTTACTAACCTCTTTTCCTGTAGAGAGATCAATAAACTCTATCGTTTTTAGTTCGTTTAGTTCCATATTGTAGTTTGAACTTTCAGAGCGTAAGGATTTTATCGATTCTATACCTTTTTTTAAGCTATGCTCTATTTTCTTTATTATCTTTGCTTCTTTCTTATTTAAACCAGATTTTAGAAGTTTTATCTCGCTTAGAATTAATAGGGTTAAAGCTTGTTCTATTCCAAATAATAACCTTGGTTTCTGTTCTAAGAAATAAGCTTTTTCTAATTCCTCTACTTCCTCAAGTTCTTTTATAGTCTCTGTTTTATTCTCTTTTCTTTTCTTTTTCATTATTTTTTAACTCTCATTTTTAATTATTTTTTCTAATAATTCCGGATATTTTTCAATTAGGATTTTCATAAGGTCTTTTTTATCGATTTTTTTTCCATCTGCTTGATTCATTTTAAAGCGATATCCTCAATTGCCTTTAATACTAATTTATCATATTCTAAACCTTTCTTAACAAATTCAATATAATGTTCCATAAAGAAATCAGCGAGTACATTTAATTTATCCCTAATTTCTCTTAAATGATCTTCGTGAACACTATAATAATCAAAATCACTAACAAGATCAGTATCGTATTCGTCTTTATATCCTAATAAGAAGGGATCTCCCGCTAAAGATAGACACGCTTGAGCCCAAGTTTCATTGTTTGGATTATCAATGAAAGTATGTAAATCTTTTTTTGAATCTTCAATAATTTCTTTATAAGTATGAACTAGATCTTTTAATAATTCTTTTTTTGTTTTTTCAATTCTCATTTTTTACACTTTTTTTTCTGTTTAATTCTCCATAAAATCAATAAAAAATCATAATAGGCCAAAACAATATTATCTTTTAATTTCTTAAAAAAAGGTTTCTTCTCCATTGGTTTGCCCCAATCATCATCATCTGCAATATCCCAAATTAATTTATCATAAAAATCTGATAATTCAGCATCAGTATCCCAACTATTACTACTATGTATAGGTGTTAAAGTAGAGAGAGACGATCTGTTCACATCTCTAAACATTTCCTTAAACATTCTCTCCTGCTTTCTTCGTTCGAAATGTTCGGTCAATACTTCTTTAGTCTTTTTAAGATTCTCTTTTTGCCAATTTTCATCCAATTAATTCATTCACCTCCTTTTCTTGTGTTTTACAAATTTAAATTCGTGACTATTAACTTCAATTAAATAATTATGACAATAAATACAGATAATATTTCCTGGATAAGGGATATCTATTGAAATTTCAAATCCTTTTAATTTCTTAAAAAAGGAATTAATATTTAAAACGTCAGAGCCCTTTATCTTCTCTACAAATAACCCGTTTTCAGATTTAATAACACCAAATACTTCTAAATTTCTATATCCTGATTGCCAATCGTCTTTATCTTTTGGATTAATTAAAATTGCGTCATATCTTTTTATTGCATATAATGGTTTCTCAGGTGCATTTTGAATTAATTTTTTAAGTTCATTATTATCCAATTCGCTCACTTCCTTTATTATTAATTTATTTTGTTATATAATTCTTTTTTGTCTATTTCCTCCCTCTAATAACTTATTGCTTTTCTGATTTGGTCATAATCATCGCGTTTAGGGATATCTTTTAAATATACTAATGTAGTAGTTAGATGCCGATGTCCTAATAATTTTTGAATTGTTTTGATATTAACTCCTGAATATAATAAATTGCTCGCATAAGTTCTTCTTAGGATGTGTGATCCTAAAGACCCTCCAAAAACTTTTTTACAGAGCGAATTAATTTTATTAATAATGGATATCGATTCATATCTTTGAGGATACGCTTTTCTTTGACTTCTAAATGCATAACCCTTTTTTCTTTTTCCAATTAATTGGTTTAAATTAATTGATAGCATCGAGGAGATGGGGACTTCTCTCTCAGAACAATATTTAGGGTTAAATTCGATTGGTTCAGCATTCTTTTGAATTAGAATGAGGTTATCTTCAAAATTGATCCATTCAATTTTAAGATTACATATTTCTGATACTCTCATTCCGGTTTTTAGCATGGTTTCTATAAGTAATTTAGTTTGATTGTTGGAGGCCGATTCTATTAATCTTTTTTCTTCTGATTTGCTTAAAACTTTTTTTTGACTCATTTTATTCTAATAATGTATATTTGGTTTATAGGGAAATTTCCATTTCTTTGAGGTATAAAGTAATAAATGAATTGCATCATGACAATGGCTACATAAATCAATTAAATTCTCTTCATTACTTAACCCGTTGGGAATAATATGGTGCACCTTTTTAGATTTATAATTTTTACATAATTCACAAATATTTTTGCTTCTATATTTTATCTTCTTGATAATTTCTGAATCAATTTTTTCTTTTTTTTTAGATCGATCTAAATTTTCAGGAATTTCAATAATTAATTTTTTTAGAAGTTCAAGTTTCATAATTTTCATTTTTTCATAAGAAATCTTAATAACTTTCTTTTACCTTTTATTTTATTCTCAACGTAAAACATAGTTAGATTGTTTTTTAATTTTCTAACCTATTAACATTTCATATAGAAAGTTAATGAATTATTCTTTTTAAGACGATGCATTTACGGCATATTTTCTCGTTAATAAATACGATAAAAAAACGAAATATTTTTCTCTCGGATATTTGTTATCCAATATATTTCTTAAACGCATATTTTATTAATTTGTATAATAATATATTATGTGAGGCCTGGAGTTTGTCCTTAATTGGCCATGTTTTATTCCTCTACGAATAAAAAAAAGCTCCGGGACCTCTTTTTTTAACATTTCAAAAATCTTTTGAGTTTTTTCCGAATTGGAAAAATCTCCCAAAAACTTTTTTTAAATTTGTTTGATTTGTTTAGAAGGGCTATAGGCCTAATCCATCGGGGGCTTTTTGTTCCAGATTCAACGGTGAGTACGACTCTTCTAAATGTCTTGTGGAGGGTCTTAATTTTTCTTTAATTTTACGGTGTTTATTTTTGTATAGAACTTTTGTTAAAGTGAAAATTTTTTAATAATGCTGCTTCGGATCCGTTAAATTTGTTCATAAAAATAAAATAAAATTAAAAAAAAGTTATACAAAATTAAATTTGGGTTATATCAATTGTTTCTCCAGTAATCTCCGCGATTTCTTGAATAGAAAAGCAGAGTTCTGGTTCTTCCCATCCCTGCTCTTGAAAATCAGAGTTCAACATTCTATTATATTGAACCATGAAGATAGGGTTCTCTTTTGGTATTGGATGGGTTAATTTCCAGACGCGATATCCGGAATAATAATCCCCTCCATTACTACTCTTGGAGGAGTCGTTTGGATATCGTGTTATGATATCATTAACTTTTCCCCATTCGCTTACAGGCAAATTTAACCTTGCAGGTAACGAGAAAAGATATCTCCCTTTTAGAGAGTGTATTCTATAAAACGAATAATACTCTCTTAAATTAACATCTGAATTATAATTATCGATATAGACAATTATAACGTTTGAGAGTTTAGGGATAATCTCTTTCTCTAACTTTTCCAGTTCTGAAAAACGGCCTCTTTCTGAAAACTCTCGCGAGAAAGTCTCCAAGTTTTATCAATCACTTCTTTTTTTATTATAGACATATTTTACAAACCTCACAAATTTTACAAATTTATTGGTGCTTTCGAAACGAAGCACACTTACAATAAAGAAACTACTTCCTTTGATATTTTCTATACCCTACTAATTTTCCAAACACTTCCCATTCTGAAGAGCATTTTCCGCAAACAACAACACTATGAATAATCGAGTCTTCGATACTAGTCGTTTTATCTAAAACGAATTTACATTCAGGACATGAAAGATATTCGCCTCCTTCTGTCCAATTGGAAACCATTTCTTTAATAGGTTTAAGATTTTTATAATCTTCTTCTAATGTGTCTGCTTCGATTTGTTTTTTACTCATTTTATCACTCACTTCTTTTATTTTTTTTATATGATTCAATTTCTTGGTCTTTAAATTCAAAACAAACTTCAATTAGAGCATTTATACCATATGATACTGGACAAAATCCTGAAACAAAACATTTTTTACAAAAAAACACTTTGTCTTGCTCAAATTTTCCTAAATCCTTTCCACAACTACAAATTACTTTATTATTTTCTATTTTCAATTTCATTTCTTTTTCTTTTATAATACCTTCCAAAATTTTTGCCTTTTTCCAACTTTTTGGTATCTTTCTTGTCATTTTAATTCACTTCCTTTTTTATTTTCATTTTTAATTTTAATATTGTTCCAGGTATTTTCTTAATTCTGATTTTGACATTTTTAGCATTTTTTTAAATTTATCTGGATTTTCTTGATATGATTCTTTTTTAATCCTGCCAAGATTTTCTACTACTCTTTCTCTTTTACCTTTCACTTCAGGATTATAAAAAATTTCCATCTCGTAAAAATATATGTAGTTTCCACTAGGTCTCGTTTCAATTAG
>JABUBM010000039.1_pt1 | contig 27705 bp, 23 predicted proteins | sample 7240321 | NCBI WGS metagenome assembly JABUBM01 (sample SAMN07256344, study PRJNA390944) | subsurface metagenome | isolation source: Methane hydrate marine sediment | place: Pacific Ocean: Eastern North Pacific, ODP site 1244 | collected 2002
GCGGAAAAGAAGGTAAAAAATACTCTACTAATAGGTAATATTTTCCCCTATATAGAGGAAAAAATTACTCCTAACATAGGGTAAAAATTACCTACTAAACAATACCAATATAACAATACCAATACAACAACAACAACAAGTAGTAAAAAAATTTGCTGTTGTTGTTGCTGTTAATTCTAAAAAAATTAAAAGAGAAAGGAGGATGATAAGGCTTTGCGGAAGTGATGTCCAAGAAAAATAGGTGTCTGTCCCTATTATTATCAAAACTTTTTTATTGATTTCGTATATAGTATCAAAATCTTCTGGTTTTTCAGAACGAATAGTAATCATATTTCAATTCTACCAAAAAACTGCCTAAGCTATAAAAATATTAGATTTTCTTCAACTTCGGTCCAAACTTTAATTTTACCATTTTGCTTTTATACTTAAATAATCTACTTGATTAAAAATTCAAAAGCTTGATAGACTAGAAATGCTGGCCAAACTAGAGCCTTTAAAAAGCCAATGACTCCCATCCAGAATGTTGTGGCATTACCGATGAAATAGACAGCTGCACCAATTAGTCCTAAACAATAAACGACTGACCCACCTTGATTAATATGTTCTTTCATATTTTTTCTCCTTTAATTAATTATTTGTAATAAGCAAAGACAAGGGGAGTTTCGTTTGTCATATTTCAAGAATATATATTTACCTTATTGAATCTCCCCTAGCGTTTATAATAATTAGTCCTTTCTAATTTTTCTACATCTTAATACCAATACAACAAAGGTTTTAAAAAATCCTTCTTTTTTTAAAAAATATTTGCGAGATACATTGGTTATCGTTATTGAGACAAATGCGGACAGACACTCATATATAAAATTATTGTTTGTAGAATTAATAAAATTAGTTTATGATAAGCTAAAAACCTATAAAGATATACCACAAGGAAAATTAGTGGTTAATTTTCGAAACTTCACCTAGAGTCGTGCATAAACGAAGTAGTTCGGTTATTTTAAGTGAAAGACGGCGGAAATGGTTCTTTCGGCCCGGGTGACAGTTACTATCAGTAAAACTTAAGAAGGAAGAAATTGGAAAACTGGAATTGTACGAATTTCAAGGATATATAGGAACCATGACAAGCCCTACTTTTGGCGGATGGAAGGGAACTGACAGATTAATTGAGCTATTGAATATTAAAGATATGAAAAAGCCAAAGATTTTGGAGGTTGGATGTTCTACGGGCTATATTACTAGATATGTAGCGCAAAAATTCGACTGTGAAATAATTGGGGTAGACTTATCAAAATTACTTCTAGATATTGCTGAAGAAGAATCACATAAATTAAATCTAAACAATATTAGTTTCCAGTATGCAAATGTAGAAAATCTTCCATTTTCAGATAATACATTCGATATTGTATATGGAGAAGCAATAACTGCTTTAGTTTCAGACCCCCTCAAGGTTCTCAGTGAATATAATCGAGTTCTAAAACCGGATGGCAAAATCGCTACCCTGGACTTATTTATGAAGGAATCCCTCAGTGACAAATTTGTGGAAGAAACGAATGAAATTATGTCCAATGTCATTGGAACACAGGTTAAAATCCGAAATTTTCAAGAATGGAAACAAATTTTCAAAGAATCTGGATTTAATAGCATTAAGATACACGATTATTATGAAGATCTGTTTAAAAGACATTATTCCTTCGGTGAGACGGTAAAATTAATCTATAAATTACTTTACCATATGATAGTAAACAAAGAAATTCGCCAAAAAATATCCCCAACATTGAAATTTGCGAAAAAATTCCAAAAAGCCTTGAAGGGAGATAATTTCGGGTATCTTATTTTTACAGGAGTAAAATAAGAGTAGTGCGTTTTTGGATAAATTATAATCACCCTGAAGATTTTTTAGAAAATACCGCCGTCCTTCACACAACACGTCATATCTGCAAACCCTTCGGGTCATTGTCGACGGTTTGTTGTGATTATAGGTGCTTTGGAGCATTTAATGGTGGCTTTTATTTAAAATAGATTTTTTGTAGTTATGTCGAAAACGACAGATACGACGGAAACGTTATATGTAGTGCCTATTACCGGTTTCATATTTTAATCTTTTTGAACTACTAATCTTATCCCCAACCCTATTAAAACTGTACCAAAAACTTTATCCAACACTCTTGAGACTATAGGCTTTTTCTTTAATAAATGGGCTATTTTATCTGATAATAAGACTATTAATGATTCTACAATAAACCCAATCAATATAATTATCAATCCAAGGGTCATAAATTGTGTGATCTTTGAAGTTCCATTATCTCTGTAAAACTGAGGTAGAAATGCTATAAAAAATAGAGCGACCTTAGGATTTGTTACATCAATTATTACAGCTTGAGAAAAAGATTTAAAAAAAGAACTATCACCTTCTTTTTTCTCATTTTCTTTAAATTTTAGCCCCCCGGATAATAATGCTTTAATTCCAAGGTAGAATAAATAAGCAGCACCAGTATATTTTATTATTTTAAATACAACTACAGATGTTGATATTATTGCTGAGATACCCAAGGAGACAAATAATGTATGGATTAATGCTCCGGTTCCTAATCCTAATATTGAAGCGAATCCGACCCGTTTTCCTTGAGACATTGTTTTAGAAATGAGATAAATCATATCAGGTCCTGGAGCAATATTCAGTAGTATTGCTGCTGATAAAAAGAGCATCCAATAAGAAAAATCTTCCATATTATTAACCTCACTAAATTATTTCTATATTACTATTTCTTAAAACCTTATAATAAATCCCCATCAGAAAATACCCTCATAAGGCTTAAACATGAATAATCTAATGGGCATTACATATAACTTAAAATAATAGAACTACTTCGTTTATGCACGACTCTAGATGATGTTTAGAAAATTAACCACTAATTTTCCATGTGGTATATCTTTATAGATTCTTATGCCTATCATAAACTTGTTTTATTAATCCTGCAAATAAAAAGACTTGGGGTCAAGTCTTTTTAGTCCTGAATGTGCTCCATTGCCATTAAAATATTTCGATAAAATATTGAATATGGAATACCAGTATTAAGGTAGCTAAGTGTTTTTCTATAATCATGCTTTGTTAGTTTGACAAGCTTAGTAAGGGTGAAAAAATCTTCCCAGGCTGCTATCTTCTTTTGAAAGGCTAATGTCATTCGTGTGTTTAAAGGTTGATTAATATGTTTAGCATTCCAGGGGCAAACCTGTTGACATATTTCACAGTCAATTATTCGATTTTCTGATATATTTTTAGCTTCTTCAGGCATATTATCATTTTGAAGAATATAGGACAGGCATCTATCTTTATTCAATATATAGTCATTTCCAAGTGCTTTTAATGGACAAGCCTCTTGACATTTTTTACAGTCTTTACATCGATTTGTTTCTTCTTTGTCATTATGATCAAGATTAGCATTAGTAATGATTCCACCAAGCGCCAGGAATGTTCCATACTGCCTGGAGATAAGAAGAGAATGCTTACCTTGCCATCCTATACCAGCTCTTATTGCAGCTAGTTTTAATGGAATAATGGATCCTCCACTCTTTGAATCATCACAAACTAGAGCTGTATATCCTTCATTTTTTAATAAAGTGGAGATGGGCTCAATTTGCTTTATTACATCGCTAAAAAAACCAGAAAGAAACAATCTACTTGTTCTCCCAAAGTTGGATTTAGCCCAAGATGGAAGTACAAGACCACCAATATAGACGCCAACAATAATAATTGTTTTTGCGTCAGATAATGAGAGCTTAGGGTCTCGGCGTTTAGAATTTTTTAAGAAATAATCTTTAAATTCAGATACATCCGCAAATCCAAGCACATCAATCCCTTGGTATTCTGCAAGTTTTCTAATATTTTCTTGAATATTATTTTTTCCCATATGATCCTTTGATCCTTTTTGTGTAAAATAATGCTTTCTTGCAATTGAGGTAAGACAAGGGGACGTTTCGTTTGTCACATTTTAAGAATATATATTTACCTTATTGAATCGCTACCGGCGGTTAAAAGAATAGGTCTTTTTTAATTTTCTACATCTAAATACTAGTACGACAAAAGATTTAAAAAATCCTTCTTTTTTAAAAAAATAATTGCGAGATGAGATTGCTGTTCTTTCTTCGAAAGCGATGACAGAGGGATTAATATTAACCATATTTACTTATAAATGGGGAAAATACCTTCTTTAAAGCCTTATAAAAATAAAATATTTAGTGTTTTTTTACCTCATTTTCTCCTCATTTTAGAAGCACTAACACCATATCATATAATAAAAAAACACAGAAAGCTTTATATTTTCTGCGTTTTAAAACCTTATTATTTTTTCCTATAAAAACCAATAATGCTCGAATTCTACAAATATTTATCTCCCTTAATTAGTTAAAAATCAGTTTTTCTGCTCCTCTCTTTTTCTCCTTTTTGGATAATAATTCAATAAAAATATACCATAGAACTGCTCTCTGTATCATTATTTTCTCTTAGGTTTTTTTAATCCAGTGATACCTTCGCGATTATAATTATCATGAATATCATATTTTACTTTCATAGATATATTTTTTGATTTCAAAATTAAATTATATATATTTTTCAAAATAGGCTCTGTTAGTTGTCCCTTTTCTTCTATATCTTCTTTATATTTTTCAAACACTTTTTTATCTATATTATAGTAAGAATCAAGGTCAAGGATACTGTCTTCAATAAAACCAAAAGAGCCAGCAGAAAACCTACAATAATTATGGTTTTTTCTGGCTCCCTCTTCCTCATAATGATAAATTCTTGATGTTGTTGTGATTAAAAATACTTTAGCTGGATTGTCTGGGTAATGACTCTCTCCAAAATAAACAAAATAAGAGTGTCAGGGGGACGGTTCTTTTGACACTTTTCTTACCGTTTCCCGATTTACTCCAATTAAAATAGATATCTTCCTTTTTAGGACTTCTTGGGGTCAAATCTTTATCCTTAACACATAATTTAATTAACTGTCAAGAATAAAGATTTGAACTTCCCATCTGAAAAATCAAGATAATATTAAACTTTTTTATGCAACTTTCTTTAACTGATTTTCAACAATCATTTGGCAATAGCTCCCCAACCAACGATTTGTTTAAGAAGAAAATCAATGGTTGTAATTACTTGTATACAGTAAAAAAGTTTTTCTGTCCCTTTACTGTGCATAAAAATATTCCTGACTCCCTGCATCAATCCCATTGCAACGAATTGAATACCAGCTTGCTCATTTCTTTTTGAAACAGTAGAGAGATCACTAATTGGAATTTTAGGTTTTTCGGTTACTTCTTTTGTTTGGGGATCAATTTTGAAAGAAAATGCCTTCGCCATTAAATCCGATCCGGTTAAATCGATTAAACCAGATAATTCTTTTACTAATGTCTCCAAAACAACAATAGCCTCTCTAACGGCTGCAGCCATCTCGCTTTTTAGAATTAAATTTCCTGCTTTTTCTAATTCTTCCGATAACTGAATTATTCTAAAGTATTGTCTAATGTCTTCTATGCATTTAGGGTATAAGTGACCACAAACTGGGCAAACATTAAAATTATATTTCTTTACCAATTTAGTTGGAATTGGCGAATTACATTGTTTGCACGTATGTTTACTTTTGCTCATACTTACCTCTAACATTATAAAATAACTTACTACGCTATTACACTAAAAAATAAGAATTTTTCTATTTATTTTTTGTCCTACAAGAAAAAAGTTCTAGGGTCAGGCTTCACAACTTCACATTTTCTATTTTCGTTTTATATTTTGTGAAGTTGTGAAGCCTGACCCTAGTTCACCCTCTGACATAAAATTCCTCTCATAATCTAATAACATTTTGTGGGCGGTGTCACAGTTAATAATTTAATAATATGAAGGTGTTGCGTCATTTATTAGATCTTCAAGCCATCCTAAAAGTTTCTTTTCTACTATTTCTTCGGTTACCTGTTCTGTTGTAAGAAGTGCGCCCCTAGATCCGGAATGTCCGCCATGCCCCTGTCCAATAGTACATTCACGAGCCCATATTTTCTTTGCTGAAGAGTTACAGACAAAACAAAGATTTGGTAAATCACTAGTACGATAATACTGACTTTTATATTTTTCCTCTTTTATTAATAGCTCCAAATTAAAAGATATTAATGGCTCAACTACAAGATTTTTTTCTGCATCCCACGAAGGTTCCTCTGTTTCAATATATACTTTATGGCCCCTGCTTTCTATTTTAACTTTTATCCTTTCAAAAACAGGTCTTATTGTATCATTTTGTATTTTAGTAAATTCTTCTATAAATGCTTCCTGATCGCTTTTTTCGTATTCTCTTTCTTCTTCTTTTCTTTTTTGAAAATCATCGTACTGAGTCAGAAGTGAATTTAATTTGGAATTTAGTTTCTGATTTGTTTTGTTGTTCATATTAGACAACCCCTCTAATCTATTATTTTTTCAAAGATTACTTTCTTTACGATTTTGCATAAGTTGTTTATTTTAGTTTATACTTTTGATAAATTTTGTCAACATTATATAAAAAAAAGCCAAAATAGTGTAAATATGTAATCTAAAAGGTATATAAAATAAGGATTTTACTTTCAGCAAAAAGAGTTAATGACGTACTTTTATACAGAAGGCGACAAAATTTAGTTAACTCATAGCTTGCTCAGGGGATCAATGCAAAGTTAAGGAGAAGAACCTGGAGGGACTTTCGGGAATATCAAAGAGATAATATATAGTATTAGTGCTGTGATACCAGCTATGGCACCAATAATACTTATTATAAAATTTTTGTTGTTGTCTTTCTTGATTTGAGCTATATCTTCATATACCACCGGTGTCTTCACGGTACCTTCGAGTAACCATCGTCTATTAAAGCCTGTAGCTTCTCTCCAAACTATATCTTCATATGGGGATTGAATAAATTTCCTTAGATGCCAAAGGATACCGCTTCTTTTTCTAGACAGCCGTTCTCCCTTAGACCTAAAAACCGTATCTACGTGAGTGTATTTACCAAGTGCTGAGCTGATTTCCTGGGCAGGAGGAGCATATACAAGAATATCAAAGCCTCCTTGAAGTGTTTGTGAGTTATATATGGGGATTACAGGCAAAATAGTGTGATCGTGGGATAGGGTTGGGAAAGCGTCTTTTTTACTTTTATGGGGACAAAAATAGGTAAACTCGAAAACATTCTTACTGGGTAATTTCTTAATTAATCCGCTGATATTAAATTTAAGTCGAAACATTTCTCTTGATCCAGGAGGAATAGGGTCATCCCTTAGATCGATATCTACTCTGGTTGTGTCTTCATAAGAGTGGGACTCTATTGTATGTTGATGTCCAATACGACAATCAAAGCCGTCATAAATAATTCTATGCTCGTTAATTACTCTAATTTCATTTGTAGCACTACCTTCTTCATTAAAAGGATAAGTAGGATCTCCAGAAAAACGAGAAAGATTTTCGATGTTATTAGCTGAACGAGGAATTAAAAACCTTATTTTGTTTAGGCTAGAACTGCCCTTCTGGGGGAGTTCTACAATAAAAAGGCGCATTACTTCAGCACTACCATCATCTTCTAAAAAAATTCTATCAGCATACTTTACGATTTTGCACTCTATGCCTTTTTCTGTCAAGAAACATATAAGCACTTTTTTTGTTTCCTTACTTTGAATAATACTTATTTCGGAAGTATCAAAATCGCTCCTGCCTTTTCCTGCAAGTTTTAATACTTCTACCTGACTTTGCTATTAGCGAAAGCCGATGTCTCTATTTTAGCATTCTTCTTCGGAATAAGTCTGGCTGAGCATATTATTAGTTCCTTTCAAAAAATAATTATAGACCTTTTTCTTATTATTTATTATCGGAAATAATCCAGATTACTTAATATCCGCTCAGAGTTTCTCTCCAAATATTCCCTATAATTTTTCTCTTGCTCTTATTATTGCAGAGCTTAAGAAACCCGGATTCCGCTGCATTTTGTTAACGAATTTGATTAAAAAGTTAATGAGCTGTTCCCTATCTTGTTCTTTTTCTATAGAATTAAAAATCTCAATGCTGAGTGTTTTCGAAAATGTCTTTATGTTATTTAGTATGCGAGGGAGACACTCACTTCCCTCTGTAGTGATCTTATCCTCTGCGTGTCGATTTCTCTTAACCTCAGTATAACCTTTCTTTTTTCTAAGGCTTGTAAGTAATCCACTAATTCTTTTTCGCTATTCCTCAGTAACAAATCCGAGTTCTTCATAAAATTTTGAACGAAGATAGTAATCATCTTTGTGTGGCTCAAGAAACCAAAGAAAAATAACTTGCTCTTCATTTAATCCTTCTAACAGATTTCTGAACGAATGATAAACTAGAGGCAATAACTTCAGAGCTTCCTCAATAAGTACTTCTCTAACTCCGTTAGAAGACATTTCCATTACCTAATCTTTCCTACATCGGGAAATTATTCTATCTCTCTACTTGATAATCAAATTTGACAATACTCACATTAAAAGATTATCTTAAGTTTAAGAAAATGTCAAATTCTTCTACCCCACTGTCTGTGATAAGACAAGGGGACGTTTCGTTTGTCACATTTTAAGAATATATATTTACCTTATTACATCTCCACCAGGGGTTAAAAGAATTAATCTTTTCCAATTTTTCTACATCTTAATATTAATACGATAAAAGGTTTATAAAATCCTTCTTTTTTTAAATAATAGTTACGAGATGAGATTGCCACGCTTTCTTCGAAAGCTTGCAATGACAGAGGGATTAAAATTAACAATATTTACTTACATATGGGAAAAATGTGTAAAGCCTGTGGGGAAATACCTTCTTTAAAGCCTTATATAACAAGGGTTTTAGCGAATAACGACTCTAATTACCCTTAAATGCATGATTTCAAAAAATAGGTACTTTTACCCCTCAAAAATGGCACTTTTTTGACTAAAATTACCTCATCTCAAAATCTGAAAGTGTTTATTTATAAGGGTTTCGTGATTTGAGGGAGGTAAAAATAGGCTAAAATGGGGGTCGTAATTGCTGATTTTTCGAAAAATGAAGTGCGTTTAAAGGCACTCTACGTGCGTTAAAAGGGCATTCCTTAAGGTGGTCTGAAAGCCTTGAAAAGAAAGGGTTTTAGGGGGAGCAAAAAGGAACAGAAAACCGTCCCCTGTTCCTTTTCTGGTAAATGTTCTTTTAACTCCGGCAAAAGATTAGGATCATCAACATCGATAACTGCTAACTTTCTTATATTTCCGGTGACTATCCCAACATTTACATCAGAAAATTTATTACACCAATCAAAATATCTTCCATGTTCGCTTTTTTATATTGCAAAGGCTCTAACATATATTAGGTTTCTTTTCACCATTAGCCGATATTATACTTTACTCGTATTTTATGTACTCATCTATACTTTTATGAAATAAAATATAAAAAAATATTGAATTCCCATTCTCCGCTTTCACGGGAATAACAGGGAAGATGGTGGGAATAAAATAGAAGAAGACGGGAGCAATATTAGATTGACTTATTTTATTTCTAACAGGATTTCGGGGTTAGATCCCTAAATCCTGTTACTAATTGTAATTAGAGATTATAATATTTCTTAAATTCTTCCGGGTGTGGAAGCCTATTAATGAAATAATGGTCTTTTTTAATTTTTTCAATTTGATTGTCTATTAAATTTTTTGTAAAAATTTTATCAACCAATAGAAACTCATGGTCCTTCTGTAGTGCTTCTGCTACTTCTAATAAATTATGGGGTAGTGATTTGATTTTTATTTTTTCATTTTCCTCTATATTGTATACATTAATATCAAAGGGGCCGAATCCTTCTTTGTTCGCATCGATTTTATTATTTATTCCATGAATAACCGCCAGTAAAACAGCAGAAAAGGCAAGATAAGGATTAGCTGTAGCATCAGGAAATCTTATTTCAAAACGTTTTTTATCGGGACTTGTTGCATAGCCCGGTATTCTTATTACTGCACTTCTATTAGAAGTACCAAAACATATATTAACCGGTGCTTCGTACCCCGGAACAAGCCTTTTATAAGAATTAGTGCTTGGATTTGTAAAGGCCATTATTGCTGCTGCATGTTTAAGAATACCTCCGATTGCATACAATGCGGTTTTACTTAAGCACGAATACCCATTTTTATCATAGAATAGCGGATCATCTCCTTTAAACAACTGAATATGAATATGCATTCCATTGCCACTTTCATTTGCAAAGGGTTTTGGCATAAAGGTAATCGTTTTATTTTCTAATTTTGCGGTGTTTTTTAATATATACTTTAATTTCATAGTACGATCTGCCATCTCTAGTAATGGAGCAAAGTTTACTTCAATTTCAACTTGCCCCGGTCCACCGTTTTCAGAGTGATGATATTTTACAGGCACATTATTCTCTTCTAAAAACAAGGTAACTTTATTTCTAAAATTATAACTACTATCATATGGAGAGTCTAAGTGATAGCCTCCGTGGCATCCTACACTTAATCCAATATTTTTTGTTTCGCTTAATCCTGAATTCCATTCAGCTTGACCTGAATCAATCAATACTTCCATATGATTTATTTCGTTTTTATATGAGATATGATCAAGTACATAAAATTCAAATTCGGGTCCCAATAATGACTTATCGGCTATACCACACTCACATAAATATTTTTCAACTTTTTCTGCGATAAACCTCGGATCATCCTCAAACCTTACTCTCGTCTCACTTTTAAGTCTATAAATATTTGCAATAAAATTAAGCGTAAGCACTTCATTGAAAGGATCTATAAAAGCGGTTGACATGTCTGGCACGAAAACCATATCTGACTTTTCAACTGTTAAAAAACCATAACTTGAACCGTCAAAACCTATTCCTTCAGAAAATAGCATTTTATTTAATTTTTGTACTGGAATTGAAAGCCTATGCCATCTACCATCCAAATCAATAATTTTAAAATCTATAATTTTAACATCTTTATTTTTGCAAAACTCAATTATCTCACTATATTCTTTAAACAATATATCTGGCCTCCTTAATTATTTTAGGAAATATTTACTTCTTTTTTTATGTACCAAAAGTTTACCCCCTGGTGTTTTTTCACCTACTACATAAGATGGAAACAACGATGCAATTTAATTTTACCTCACTCTTGTCTGCCCGGGAGGGTATTATTACCGGAGCTTTGGTGCCTACCAATGTATGTCCTGTCTGATAATTAGCGTAATAGGTAAGTGCCTTGCCGAAGATATTTCCGGCGGCAATATCGGGAACAATTAGAATATCAGCTTTACCTGCCACCGGCGAAACAATTCCTTTTTTCTGGGCAGCAAATTCTAGAAAGACAAGGGGACGTTTCGTTTGTCATATTTTAAGAATATATATTTACCTTATTAAATCGCCACCGGCGATTAAAAGAATTAATCTTTTTCAATTTTTCTACATCTTAATATCAATACGACAAAGGTTTCAAAAAATCCTTCTTTTTTAAAAAAATAGTTGCGAGATGTAAAATTTAAGAAAATATAGTTTATCTGTATGTTAATCGCTCGGTCAAATATTCAGGTTACGGGTTACAAGTTACAGAGTACAAGTTACAAGTAAAAGGAAATGCTGAGACTTTGGTTTTATTTTACAAATAATCTTTTTTCGTTTGAAATTCGGCAGAAAAGAAGGTAAAAAATACTCTAATAATAGGTAATATTTTCCCCTATATAGAGGAAAAATTTACTCTTAACATAGGGTAAAAATTACCTACTAAGCAATACCAATATAATAATACCAATACAACAACAACAAATAGTAAAAAAATTTGCTGTTGTTGTTGCTGTTAATTTTAAAAAATTAAAAGAGAAAGGAGGATGATATGTCTTCGCAAAAGTGATGCATTTGTAACTTGAACCCAAGCTGTCCCTATTTAATTCTATTTAATTCCCACAGCAGTTAGTAAGAATTCAAGGTGGTGTTGGCTATTATAGTTTTTAGGATTCTATCTTGTATAGTCTAATCCCCTTGAGCATAAGCCATAGCCCGATGGTTAATTCAAACAATCCGTTTGGAATGACCAAAATTATTAAGGGCTCAAGATCAAAAATCACTAACAGGGTTCCTATTAATGCCAGAGAGACTGCTAATAGGCCCCAGACAGATAAAACCCGTGGAATATACTTTGATCTATAAAACAGGTAATACCACAGTATCCCGCCCAGGCAAAAAAACAACATATGTATAGTACCCCCCCATCTATCAACACCGAAAAATAAAGTACCTAATGTTTGAAAGTAGGAAGAATCTGGAGCCCCCGCTTTTACATATTCCAGACTTAGAGGTATTAGAGCGAAAGCACCTATTTTGCTGACAGCAAGAAGTATGGCTTCTGCCAAATACCATCCAAGGGCTACCAGAGCTATAGCCTTATTCTGTTTGTGCAAGACTACAAAAAGCAGGACTGCCAGGACAACTATTCCAACACTGGTAAATAGTCCAAGCAGAATGCTTATCCGCATCTGCGTAAGGTTATTTGAAATATTAACAAGGCTATCGGATATACTGCCGGATAAAAGAGTGAAAAGAGACAGATACATCTGGGCTATGCTTAGTACTGCAACACTAAAAAACGCTGCTCCTAAAAGTCTGGGGATACAATTATTTGAATTCATTTTTATACTCCTTTTTTAAATAATATTAACAAATTTCAATGACGACTCTTCCTCGGGCGTGTCCTTTTTCATAATATCGAAAAGCCTCAGGAACCTCATTCAATGCGTAACACCTATCTATGACCGGTGTTAACTTTCCCGCCTCGAGAAGTTTCTCAAACAGTTCCCTTATACTCCTGCCTGGCCCCCTTGGGAGCATCGGAATCATTTTCCGGCTTCCGGTCATCGATATCCACAATCCCGAGAGCGCAAGAGTTGGAGAAAAGTTGGTTGTAACGTAAATTCCTTTAGGGCTTAATGCGTGCTTGCAGTCTGAAAACGAACTCTTACCCACAGCATCAAAAATCAGGTCGTAAAACACTCCTTTTTGAGTAAAATCCTCTCGGGTGTAATCAATGACCCGGTCTGCACCAATCGAGCGCACCAGGTCCAAATTCCTGGTGCTGCACACACCGGTTACCTCGGCACCAAACGACTTGGCAATCGGCACCGCAAGTGTGCCCACGCCACCAGAGACACCGTTAATCAAAACCTTTTGCCCTGACTTCATCTGTCCTAAATCGCAAAGGCAAGTCAGAGCAGTAAATGCCGAAAGAGGGATGGCAGCCGCTTTCTCGAATGACATACCGGTCGGTTTCAGAAAGAGTTCAGTTACGGGAGCACAGGCATACTCAGCATAACCCCCGTTACTCTTCCCGAATACCTCATCACCTGGCTTAAACTGTTTTATATTTTTGCCAACCGCTTCAATTCTTCCCGCCATATCAATTCCCAGTATATTGTTTTTTGGTTTAAACAGGCCGGCCATTATGCGTGCCACGTAAGGTGTACCCGTCAGGAAATGCCAGTCTAATGGAGTTACAGCTGCAGCATGCACTTTTACCAGCACTTCATCATCATTGGGGACGGGCTTTTCTATTTCCTTGAGTTTGAGAACATCGGGTGAACCATATTCATAATAGACCATTGCTTTCATCTTATTCTCCTTTCTGATGTATCTTGTAAAAGACAAGGGGACGTTTCGTTTGTCACGTTTGTCATATTTTAAGAATATATATTTACCTTATTGTATCTCCCCTAGCGTTTAAAAGAATTAGTCTTTTTCACTTTTTCTACACCTTAATATTAATACGACAAAAGGTTCATAAAACCCTTCTTTTTTAAAAAATAGTTACAAGCCGTATCAGAAAGGTTTGCCTTCTTTTTAACTGTAATTTTTATTAATAAGGGTAAGTTAATGGAGTGAGAGAGTAGCCTATTTGCTGATTAGGAAAAAAATCATTTAAGCCTGGTCTATTTCAATAATTTTCCTAATGATTATTATATTCTAGGTGAGGGATTATATCAAAATGGTGAAAACCACCATTTCATATAACGTTTTTGTATATGCGATGTTCCGGTGCTTCCATATTTTATCATCTTGCAATGTGCAGCGGAATATGGGTGAGAGCCTGCAAGGCTCGAACCGCATATACTGTGTTAGACGAGGGTGAGCGAGGTACGAGCGAAAGTGCAATGTCCCCTTGAGTCGAAAAAAGAATCATTCCTTATCAAAGGGTAAAAACAAAAACCTTATTTTAAAGATTTCCAAGTTTTCCAATCAGCATCTCTGCCAGGATAACCAGGTTTTATAAATGGCCACTTGTCTTTTATCCATTGTTTGACAGCACCAAAAAGATGTTCATCCAAGCCATTTTCAACTTCGCTTTGCCTGACCCACATGACTATTTCGGCATCGTACTCAGAATTTGAAGATGGATAAATATACATACAACCTAAACACTCTTTTTCATCTAAACCCATAACAGTATAGGCAAATGATGTTTTTCTTTGGAACTCTTTTTGGTGCCAACCAAGGTCGATTAAATCCTGTTCGAAAGTTAACTCCTTTGTTGGCCATTTATGATCTGGACCGAAAGGCTTCGTTTTTTGTAAATGTTCAATGCTGGTCATTACTGCGTCATAATCTTTAACAACATCATTTACAGTAAGCATCCTCAAACGAAGCCTGTCTGTTTCAAGCACTTCTGGAACTTGGAAATCTTTTGGTACTAATTTACTCATAGTTTTATTGTAACAGTTTAAAATTTAAAAATCTTTGTTTTGAGAAAGACAAGGGGACGGTTGTTTGTCACACTTCAAGAATATATATTTACCTTATTGAATCTCCCCTAGCGGTTAAAAGAATTAGTCCTTTTCAATTTTTCTACATCTTAATACTAATACGACAAAAGATTTAAAAAATCCTTCTTTTTTGCAAAAAATGCTTTAAGGTAAAAAATTTAAGAAAGTATAGATGGGAAGAAAAAATATTCAGAACCCCATTAGTTGGCCGATAGCTACACTGAAAAATGATTATCAGAAGGAATACCTACCCGGGAAAATTATCGGCCTAACCTCTATAAATGGTCCAAAAATTAGATAGATGTGGTTCAAAATATGCACTTATCCAGGTCCAAAATTTGCACCCCAACAATAACAATATTAACAATGCAAATATAACAACAGATAGAAAAAAATCTGCTGCTGCTATCGCTGTTAACTTTAAAAATTAAAAAAGAAAGAAGAAAGTATAAGAGAATTAAAAAATGCATTAAAGAGTGAAGCCTTCACATTTAACATGCTATAATTTCTTAAAATATGATAAGAGCTTGATAGAGAACTCTCTCCTATTATATTCTGATCATTTGAGAAGACATTGGAAACCTGGACTTATTAGATCACTTATGAAAAGTTAGAAAAAGTTACTGAATTATTGAGCTAGTACAACCCTGTACACTCAAAAAGTTCGAATCCTACCCAGTTCCCCCTATTGGACAGCTTCAGAACTTTTAAAGGGAATATAACCATAGAAAATATTAGATTAAATCATTTAGTTTTTCAGAAAAGTAATAAAACTAAATGTTATCTGGCTCCCTGGGTTGATGTCAGAAAGCGTGCTTTTATGGGATAAGATAAGAATTCATGTATGCCGGATAAAACATGGAAAATTGTGCATATCTTCTTCAAATTTTAATATTCAGCTACCTTTAGAAAAGCTAAAAATGGAAATTTTTTTAAATTATATTTTTATTATAATCCATTCACCTTAACCAAGATAATTATTTCAGAATTCTTATTGGTCTTATCAATAAATTTATAAAAATCACTAATTACTGGAACATTTAAGGATATATTTATTGGAGAATAATTCTTTATGTCTTCAGAACTTATTAAACCTCCAATTACTACAGTATTACCCAATTTAGTTCGGATTGTTACTCTTTCTTCTCGAGAATTAAATACCGGATAACCTTGTACTAATTCCTTGTTTATCGAATCTAATTTTAGATTTACAAATAAATAAAGATTATTGCTTTTTAATCGTAACCAAAGAGACATACTTAAACCTAAATTAACGAATTTTATAGCGTCTAACCCTTCACTAGTGATTGTGCGAACGGGAACCGTAGAACCCCTTAATATTTTTGTGTCTCTAAGTTCATAAGCAAGTATTTTGGGATTAGATAAAATTTTAGCTTTACCCTCGTTCTGAAGTGCTTCCAATCTAGTCTCATAAGAGGTATTATTAATACGATCAAGAAACCAAAAAGATGTTTCGCCTATTCTAAGTTGACCACTTGTTCCTTCTTTGTCAAAAATCCACTTCATTCCTAAATCTTCTTCCGCATCAACATTAATTTCAACAACCTTTGCTTCTATTAATAGCGGTAGTCCAAATATATGAAAATTACTAACCAAAAACTCTACATTATTTATTTCTTCTCTAGAACCTTTAATTTTTATCAAATTATTATTTGTATCTATAGTGAATCTATTTTCCTCTGGAATGATAATAGACAATTTTTTCCTAAGTTCTTCTATTCCAATTTCTTCGATGATCTTATCTATCGTAAACGATTTACTTATTAATTTGGTATCCAATTCAGCTATTATTTCTACAATCTCTTCAACTTTTTCTTTTGAACCCGCTATTATAATTGAATTTGATTCTGGATTAGAATTAACATTAACATCTTCGAAGTTTTGTGTATAATCATCTAAAATTTTTAGTATCTCTCCATAGTATGTATATTTTAAATCAAATATTTCAATAACCGGCTTTTTATATTCACTTATTATTTCTTTTTCAGAGATATCCTGTGTATAAGCAATGTAGTTGTAATATAATTCTTCTTGCTTAGAATTAACCAGGGATGCTGCTATCGTTGTTTTTTTAGTTTTCATTTTTAAATTTGATAATCTTAAAGATAATTCATACTTTATTGTATCTATCACTTCATTAATTTTGAAACCTCTTTCCCTCTGACGAAACACAAACATATCCAACTCGTTAATCATTTTTTTAATTATTTCAATCTTTTCTTTTTGATAGCTCGAAACTATAATTATATTTGCTTTTAGATGAGGTTTTATTGCGATATTTTCTACCTCCTTTGCTAAATTTACATTAAAGTTTAAGAAAAGATTTATAATTGAAATTACGTCTTTACAATCAGCATATTCTACTGTAATTGTTTCAATTGATGGTTTTTTATTTTCATTTATTATCTTATCCCCTTTAATTGGTATCTTAGTGCTATCAGATACACGATCAATCACTATGACTTTAGAAGGTTCCTTATTCTTCAATAAATTTATTTTCCAAATACCAACAGTAATTAAAATTGAAACTACCATCAATGATATTATTATCTTATTGGCAAGCCTTATTGATTTTAATTTTTCCATAATAGACATATTTTTAAAATATCCTTTCCTTAATAATATTTTAAATATAAAATACAATATGTAAGATCAAATTATACAATTGCCCGGTAGTCTTAGGTAAAGAAATAAACGGGGTCTGGTCTCAACAGGCTGACCGAGAATTTAAAAATATAACTTTATATAAATCAGATTCCGTTAAAGTTAGCTAGGTAGGTTACTTATTCGATATTAAAATTGCTTATTTATGTGAAATGGCTTAACTAAAGGCCATCATCTTATGCATTTTCTTCAAGTTCCAACCAATACACATCAATCTGAATTCACCCTTTACCTTCTTAAGTGACCTTAGGAAAAAATGCCGGTAACCCAGATTGTATTTCAGGTGCCCAAATACCAGCTCGGTGGTCCAGAGACGCTGGAGGTACTTCTTACGTCCCATCTCAGTCTGTAGCCTGTTTCGCATTTGTAGAAGTAATTCTCTCCGGTCTTCCAGGTTAATGGTACGATACTTCTGTCTGGTACATAATGATCTCTTTTTACAGCTGGGACAATCTTTGCACTTATAAATTTTGGTCTGAAATTTTCGGTAACCGCAATCCTTCCGGCGTATCTGGTATAACTTTAGTATTTTATCTTTGGGACAAAGAAAGAGGTCCTGGTCTTGATCATAGTGAAAATGAGTATGATGATAGGGATCTTGGTCTTTTTTTAAATCTTTCCTGAAGTTTTGATCAGGGATATAGCCGATCTTATTATTTTTTTCTAGATACTCATAATTATCGTAACTGGAATAGCCGGCATCAGCGGCTACTTCTTCTATGGGGTGTTCTAAATTAACTTCACTGGTTTCTACCATTAATTCCAAGGCCTTGCGGTCAGAGGCCTCGGTTACAACCTCACTTGACAGCATGATCTGTTCTTTGCTTAGGGAGGCCTGACAGTTATAACTGGTATCGATACGGTAACGGCCATCTTTCATGAATCGGGCGTCCGGATCGGTTAGATTGATCTTTTCTTTTTCATTTTTAAACTTTTTTATCACCTTTTTAATCTTGGCCTTAAGCTTCTCTTTTGTATTGACTTCTTCCGGAAGTTCATCTCCGCGTTTATCCTGGTATATTTGGTCTTCCTGGGCATCGGTAGTCTCTGCTTCTTCTAGTATCTTTTGTATTTTATCATCAATTCTTTTGAGCCACTTTTGGTAATCTTCTTTGGTTTTGGTCCGGCGGTTGGCGGCATGAGCCTTGATCTTGGTGCCATCGATATTCATTTGCCCTACCGAGATTAAGCCTAATTCTTTACACATGCGGACAATATCGATAAAGTATTGGGATAATTCTAAAATATTATTTTTACGAAAATCATTGATGGTTCGAAAATCGGGTTTGTACATTTGAGCTAGATAGATATAGGCGGTATCGGTTTCACATTTAGAGGAGATCTTTCGCCCGCTCCTTTCTCCTATGGCATAGCCGTAGAAGAGCAGTTTTATCAATATCTTGGGATGATAGGTGTTCTGTCCTAGTGATGAATATTTATCTTCGATATCTTTGGTATTAAGTTGTTCTACGATATTACTTATCATTCTTGACAGATGATTTTCTGGTACATAATCATCGATCGAATTAGGGAATAACATAAATTGATTTTTTCGGTAAGGCTTAAATTTAGGCATTTTTGAACCTCCTTTACTTATCATCTATTATATCAAAAATGCCTTTTTAATTCTTGTTTTTTATTGTATAATGGGGTTATTCTCGGTCAGCCTGTCAACATTTGACATATTGTAATTTCTTAAAATATGATAAAAGCAAAATAAATAATTGACCTCTGTCATTTTACTATTTGATTTATTTAATTATTGACTTGCTTGCACTAAATATTTATCTACGTTACTAAGATATTGGGACATTGTTTTAAAAGGTTTGGTTGCTCCTGTAGATAAATTTTGGATAATTGCAGAAGTAGTATCCACAACTTTTCCTTTTTTATCATAGAAAGTTACTTCCACAGTTAAAAATTCAAAGGACATGGGACTATCATTTCTCACTTCTCCTACAACATGTATGTAATCGCCAGAAGAAGATTTGAATGATCTATTGCTGAGAATTTTTATTTGGTTATCGTATTTTTTTTCATTAAGTTCATATGCATTTTCAAGATATACTTTATATTTTTTAATTTCACTATGCTTGGGAGACATACTTTTAAAAGGACGTTTTTGCCCGGGAAGAATGTATGAAATAATTGCTGTAGTTGTATCTACTATTTGATCATTGCTATCATAAAAAGTAATTCCTAAGGTAACAAAACTATAAGCTTTATTTCCTTGATTTTCTATTTCCCCTACAACATGTATATAATCTCCAGAAGCAGAATACAAAGAATTAATAGAGAGAATTTTTAAATCTCCTTGTGCATGTGAAATTATTGAAAAACCTAATAATAAAATTAATATAATGCTTATTGCAAAGCCTCTAAAAATATTTTTATACATTATTTACCCCCTTATTTTTGCCTTAATTAATTTATTATTTATTAAATAACGATTCCTTTAAGATTGTAATTTATTCTCTGAAATATAAAAAATAACAATATGTATTTTTAAATTTATTTTTATCCGTTTTTATTATATAGTCTGATAATTTATTAGTAACTGATGTACCAACCATTGCAGATATCGAAGAAAAAAAAGCTACTTCAAATGGTGATAAAAATTGCATTAATCCAATACTAGAACCTATAAATGTAGAGGTGAAAATAATCGGATAACCTATATATTTTTCAAGAAATCCCCAAAATTTGGAATAATACTTTTTTAATTGTGGTTTAAACTCTTTATTGATATACATTTCTGCTTCTTCTCTGAAGTTTGCATCAAATTTGTTTTTTGTTAAGAATGTTATAGAACTTAATAATTTTCGACGTAATTTATGTAATTCCTGAAAAGTATTATTCCTTGCTATAATAAGCTCCTTTATTGGAATTTCTGTAATTATTTTATCAGGTAAAATATTCTCTGTCATTTTATATAATAAATATTGGACGTTTTGTAATTCAACATTATTCGTTTCCTTGAATTTACTATTTAATTCAGTTTCCGGATTATCTCTGGCTATTTTACATTTTTCGATAAACATTTTAGCAATAGTTGAATCAATAAAAACCGGAATTAAGTTATACTCACCACAAACAACCAATGATCTATTTAACTTCCCAATAGTAGAAAATGATTGTATATCATATTTATACTTCTTATTTTCTTCTTCAGAAAAAACATTAAGCATTTTGGGTATATCGGGATATATTTTACTTCCTGATGGTTGGGAAAAAAAACCACGGATTATGCCATTGTTTGTTTCAGCATTGGAATTTTTTTCAAGTAATTTTTTTGATAAATCAATTAGAGATTTATTAGCAGTATCAAAATCATATGCCAATCTCAAAGGTAACCAATATTTATTATAAAATTTTCCCGCTTTGAGATCGTCTATTCTAATAATACCTTTACGATAGGCGTAATCAAATTTATCTATTAGCTGACTCTCTATTTTTTTATAAAAATTTCCATTATACAATGTCCCATAATTCGAAAGTATAATTTCCATTTTGTTATTCTTAATTTTAGCCACTTTATCTGGTATTAAATAATTATTTTCCTCGGGATTAATAATATGAATGTGATCAAATATTAAAATTAATCTTTTTAATATTATTTCATTTATTGGTTTATGATGAATCACCAAAGCATCTATATTTTTATTAGCCATTTATCTTCACCTAATATAAATATAAGGGGTCTTCACATCTGGCATACTTTAATTTCTTAAAATATGATAAAAGCATAACAAAGGATTGTTTCCTGTCATATTCTAATCATTTAAAAAGACATTGGGAACCTGGACTTATCAAGCTCTTTACGAAAAATAAAAAAGTTACCAGAATTGTTGAGATTTTATAATTACTCATACTCAGTAAATGAGTAACTTTGTTTAGTACAATTAACTCCATATCAAAGAGGGTACTTGAGAATGTGATTTAATAATAAAAAGACAACATCCACTAAACACCCACAAGCTCAACTTGCGGCATTTCATCCCATGTGCGCCCATCAAGTAAACGGCCTGTCTTCTTCTTATTAATACCACCCCATTGCTTAAAGAAAAAAGGTACTTTTTGTGCCAAACATTGATTCCTGAGATTAATAACCCACTTAGGTGACATATGCCTTGGTTAGTAGACATGGGGTCAAATCTTTATTCTTGACATATAATTTAATTAACTGTCAAGAATAAACAGGCGCACTCTGGTCAAATCCCTTCTATCAAAATTGCTGGTCAGTGAAGGCTGTTGATCTAAGGATGGTTAATTATTTACTACAGATGATTAATTATTCTACTTTCTAATTCTTGTTTAGCTTCTTTAATTCTCCGTATGGTTGTTTGTTTCGCTTCATCAGAGAAATGCTCTAATTTTTCTTTTCCCTCCTCACTTAAATAATAATCAACAACTCTTTTTGAAAGCTCTGGAACTATTTTTATAAAATAAGGGAAGTTATCAAAGAATGTACCGGGTATTATTTCATCCTCATCAGTGGAAAGCAACCAAACTACCTTTTCTACCTTGTTTTTGTAAGCTTTTTCTTTTAGCATAAACTCTACCAGATCACGGACTGGGCGGACAAGAGGTCTTCTCACATTCTTATGTTCTTCAGGTTTCACAAGAACATTCATCATTTCCAAAATATCATCAGGAAATATTCTCAATAGCTGGGGTAAGTTTCTTGCTATACTTATACGATAGACGTCATCCCCTGTCTCGAGAATAAGACTAGGGGTTTTATTGTATATAACCTCCTTCATCATTTCTATCGCACCTTTAGGCTCAAGCCTTATCTTTTCAAGCAAATTAAGTAACCAAGAAACAAATACTTTCTTTTTATCCTTTAACTGATTCTCTATTAACTCAATTAATTTATTTGCTTTCTCAGAACTTACAGACTTCAAACAATCCAAAGTCTCAACAACCGCGATAACTACATAAAACTCGTCATCTTCCCTCACTCTTAAAAAATCATCTACTTCTAAATAACTATTTTTTATCAAATATGGTATTGCTTCAACAACTCTTCTTCTATTATCAGTTTTCCATTTTTCGTTATAATCAAACCTAAGAATTCTCATTAGCTTTAAAGAATGCTTTGTATTTCGCATAATAAGACCAGGAAGCGCTTCTGTAATCTTTCTTTTTATTTCATAATTTCCACGACGTGCCAATTCTTCCAATACATCAAAAATAGTCTCTTTTGGCCTCCATATTTCAGATATTATCATCCCCAGCATATAATCTGCTGAATCCACATCTTTGCTAACGAGATTCTCTATTGTTTTTATTTCATACCCTTCGAGTTTGAGTAAATTGCTCAATAAATTAACCAAAAGGATATGTTGAAAGTGAGATGGAGAACGGGATAATTTACCCACTATTGACTTATAAATTTCCATCTTATCTCGATTCTTTGATAGAAGGGCAAGATATTCAAAGATACCTCTATAAAACGGAATTTCTAAGTTTGTCTCTTCAATTAGTTTGTTTAATTGTTCGTCTGTTCGTTCTTCAAGTAGATATCGGACTACAGTATATTCGAAGAATGTCTGGTGAAAAAACTCAATATAGTTACAGTATTCTATTAAGATATGCTCACTTACTAAGTCATTATAAGCTAGCTCACCAGCTTCTAAACTCTTAACGTCTCGCAGAAAATCGGTCTTATTAAAACGGATAGTCTGATTTTGGAGCATCTTAGAAGCAAGCAAATAAGCCAATTTTACCTTTGACTTTCTTACCATGTCTCTATCTCGTTGAGGATAATCAGATAATGCTCCATCTCGAAGAATCTTTACTTTCTTCTCCCAGTATTTTTCATATAATTGAATAAAGTTCACAACACTTGGCATCTCTTCTCCTTCATATACTTCTACGAACATATGAACAAATAAAGGAATAGTTAGAAGATTAAGGATTTCCTCTGATAGAACTACTTCTTTGTTGTATCTTTTCAATAGTGCTTCTACTTCGTCTTTACTAAGGCGGTCTAAGAAAAATGTCTTGTCAACCTTCACTACTTTATCCTTTAAATTTTCATACTCAGGTGGTCTTATAGATCCTATAATAATTGCCTCATCACATTCCTTAATATCTGCAATAAATTCAATCAGCTTTCTTATTCCTTTATTATAAGCTATAAGATCAAGGGTATCAATTAACAAAAGCGGCTTCTTTCCTTCCTCAGCGTTAATAGAAGTTAAAATCTCACTAAATGGTTTGTCTTCTAATTTTTCTCGTTTGAAATTCTCCAATAAGTCAGACTCAATGAACAATATTGAATAGTTTTTTGTAGAATATTCAGAGGCAATATTGAAAAGCAAATTTGTTTTTCCACTGCCTGCAAGACCTACAATCATTGCGAATCCCTTTTTATTTTCTTCTATCAAACTTCTAACCGCGTTTTCAATCTGCTCTCTATGGATATAGAAATTTGGAGGTTTTAAAACTTTATCTTTTAGTGTCTCTATATGAATTTGTGTATATTTATTAAATGTCTTGGAATACTGTTTAAATTTAGATGGAGGATAGGAAGTCAAAATATTAATTAGGATAGCTATTGATACTGTAATTATAGTGGGAACACAAGGAGTTCCTAATACAATAGATAATCCTGCTAATATTATTATAGCTAAAGTTAAAGACCAAACTCTTCCCCGCCAGAACCAGTTGATTGATAATTTGGTGAAAAATTTAAGCTTTTCAATCATTTTACATCCTATCCTTTGTAGTTTCTATTCTTTGTTCACTATATCCAAAATATTCCATAGATGAAGAATCTCGTAGCTGAGTAATTGTTGTAGCTATCGATTCTTGCTTTTCCCAATAGCCATAAAGTTTCCCTTGGGAAACCATTTTCCTTAATATCACACGAGTTTTCTTATCTAATTTACCCGGAGAAGCTTTAGCGTAAGGGGTTCCAGCTAAGGGCATAAAAGTATGGCCATGAATTCTCGCACCCATATTAGCTAAATCTTGAGCAACTTTCAAAGTAAGAAAGGCATCCTGTTTAGTCTCACCGGGTAATCCAAATATAAAATCGACATTAGCTTTTAAACCCGTCTTTAAAGTTAATTCAACAACTCTATAAATGTCCTCAACACTATGTCCTCGATTAGTAATTTCTAAAATTCTCTGACTTCCAGTTTGAGCTCCTATAATGATATTGTCGTTATCTGCATACGTAGTTATCAACTCGAGAGTATCATTATTAACAAAATCTGGACGAACTTCAGAAGGAAATGTTCCAAAGAATATTCGACCACGCCGTGCGACAATCTTCCTTACAGATCTTAACAAATTTTCGAGAGCTTCAAAGTTTACTTTTCTACCATCAGGGGAACCATAAGCTAATGAGTTCGGGGTAATAAATCTTATATCCGTGAGCCTGTTGGATAATAAAATTTCAACATACTTACAAATATTTGAAATACTTCTATGGCGAATATTCCTACCGAATAGATATGATGTTTGACAATATTTACATCCCCAAGGGCATCCACGGGTAATTTCAATGTGACCAAATTTTTTATGTTTTTCCGCAAAAGGCGGATAATCATTTAAATTAATATTTTTTCTGATTCCTGTAAATATGTATCTTGAATTTCGAAGAAAAGCCAACCCTTTTGTATTGCTATAATCTTCATTAGAATTTATTTTTTTTAAGAGTTCTCCAAAGGTCTCTTCACCCTCACCGATAACCACTACATCAAAACCTACTTTTAAAGTACCCAAAGTATCACCACTAGGATGAGGTCCACCAGCAACAAACATAAGATTTTTATCAATAAAAGACTTTCTGGAAATGGTAAACTAAAATGCACCTAAGGTGGAAAATAAAAATGCACCTTTTAAAAGAAACAGTTCTTTACTATAGTATGAATAAGAATCAATACTATAAGGAAAGGACTGATCTATGGTTAACAAGATTATGTATCAAAAGATTCAGCATTTTAAGAGAAAAGGGTTTACCAAAGCAGACATCATAAGAGAAACCGGACTAAACAAGCGAACGGTATTTAAATATTACGACATGTCAGAGAAAAAATACTCTCGGTATATAGAAAAAGTGAGGTATCGGACCAAGTTATTTGAGCCTTACCAGTCCCCTATTCTTGATCTATACCAAGTAAATGACTTTCAAAGACTGGAAAAATCGGCGGTGTATGATTATCTTGAAGAGAAACTAGGGTCTTTGCCGGGTACGGAGAGGAGTTTCCGCAACTATATCAGCTTCCTGGTAGAGACAGAACAGCTGAAATTAAATGGTAATAAGCGGATATATTCTCCGGTGGCAGAGCTTCCCTACGGCAAGCAGCTGCAGATTGATTTCGGAGAATACCGTACCAAAAGTGGCCTAAAGCTGTATATCTTTGCAGCGGTTTTATCTGCCAGCCGCTACAAATACGCTGCCCTACAGGATAGGCCCTTTACTACCCTGGATCTGATTAATCATCTTCTGGATTGCTTCCAGTACCTGGGAGGAATACCCGAAGAGTTGGTCATCGACCAGGATAAGGTGATGGTAGTAAGTGAAAACCGGGGAGATATCATCTACACCAGGGACTTTAAACAGTTTATAGAAGAAATGGGTTTAAAGATGTATGTCTGCCGGAAGAGTGATCCGGAGAGTAAGGGTAAGATAGAAAATGTGATTAAGTTCATAAAGAGAAACTTTTTAAGGATAAGAGATTTTGATAGTATTGAAGAGGCCCAGGAAAGGCTGTTAAGATGGTTAAATCGGCGGGCCAATGGCAAGATTTCACTGGCCACCCGGCGTATCCCTAAAGAAATGTTTAGCGAAGAGAAGGCCTATTTGAGGACCTTGAAAAATTCCATCTACCGAAAGGATAGCTCAAATTCCAGAGAGAGACGGAAAGCAGATATTATGGGTCAGATATCGGTGAATGCTTGTAAATATCCGGTCCCTTTGGAATACCGGGAGCAGGAAGTAGAGATCTATAAAACCGCAGAAAGGCTTTTTATCTATGCTATCCGTACCGGAGAAAAGATAGCAGAATATGCCATATCTCCCATTCCGGGAAGCCGGATAGTAAATCGGGCCAGACATCATCGAAAAGAGCTTAACCAGAAGCAATTAAAAGAGGAGCTAAAGAGACTTTTTGCCCTAGATAGCTGGAGTGAATTTGTAGATAAGAACTTTCAAATGTATACCCGTTATTTCCGGGATCAGTATCATGAGGCACTAAAGAAATTCTCCCAGGGAATAGAAAGGGAGCATCTAGGACAGGCCATAGACCTATGTCTGGAAAATCGGACTTACACCATGGCCAATCTTTATGATACTTATCAGTATTATCAACAGGAAGCCGAATTAGCTCTACCAAAGGTAAAAATTACCTCTAGATTAAAGGGTATCCCGCAGGAGAAGAAGATATTTCAAGTAGAAAAGAGAGATATCGGAGTTTATCATACCCTGGTAAATGCCTCCTCGGAGGTACGGCCATGAGAAAATATCAGCAGACAGTCAGCTTACTGGAAAGCTTAAAGCTTAAAGGAATGATCCCTAATCTGGATAACGAGATAACCGAGGCGGAAGAAAAGAAAATATCCTATTTGAGTTTTTTGGACCTTCTTTTAAAGTCAGAGATAAACTACCGAACAGAAAAAAGGCTTAAGCGGAATCTGGCAGGGGCCCATTTCCCGGTAGAAAAAGACCTGGATAATTTCCAATTTGCCAGAGTAAAAGGTATTACCAAGTCAGATCTATCCAGTCTTATGGACTTCCTATGGCTGGATAATCACAGCAATCTATTATTTTTTGGCCCACCCGGGATCGGTAAAACTCATTTATCCATAGCCATTGGACTAAAGGCTATACGAGCAGGTTATACGGTATGTTTTGAACGGGTGGCTACTCTTATCAAGTGGTTAAAGATGACCGATATTCAACGTAAGGCAGGTTTTAGAGTTAACCGTATCTTAAAAGCGGATCTGATTATCATCGATGAGATAGGCTACACACCGATAGAAAGGAAGGAGGCTAATTTATTTTTTAACCTGATAAGTGAGCTTTACGAGAAGGCATCTGTAATCATCACTTCCAATAAAAGGTTTGATGAGTGGGCTGAAATGATGGGTGATGAAGTGATGACCGTAGCCATGTTAGACCGGTTACTTCATCATTCCAAAGTATTTAATTTAAGTGGGGAATCATTTAGAATTCAAAAAGAAGAGGAGGATTAAACCATTTTTTTCTCTCTAGGAGGTGC
>JABUBM010000040.1_pt1 | contig 27444 bp, 27 predicted proteins | sample 7240321 | NCBI WGS metagenome assembly JABUBM01 (sample SAMN07256344, study PRJNA390944) | subsurface metagenome | isolation source: Methane hydrate marine sediment | place: Pacific Ocean: Eastern North Pacific, ODP site 1244 | collected 2002
GCCAAAAAAAATCACAATTCCCATTGTACAACCCAATGAAGAAATAGTATAATTTTAATAATTTGTTTAACTGTACTACACGAATTAATTCAAAGGATAGGAAGTATTAAAAATGAAAATATTAGCAGTGGATTTTGACGGGGTCATTAGCGACAGTGCCTTAAAATCTTTATTTGTAAGTCATAATGCCTATTGTAAATATTTCGGTTCGGGAGTAAAGAAAAATTTTGGCGGGGAATTATTTACTTTTGATAATTGGGAGGAGATGAAAAAAGAATATAAAAAAGAAATGGATTATTACCACCGCTTAAGGTCTTATATCGAAATATCAGGGGATTTTTTCGCAATTGTTAAAATTATGGAAGAGCAGGTTCAGATTAAGGACCAACAGGAATTCATTGCTTATCGTAATCAGCTTCAATTCGATTATCTTTTTTTTCGAGAATTATTTTTTAAAGAAAAAGAGAAATGGCAAAAAAAGAGTTTTGAAAAATGGTTTTTTCTATCGCCTGTTTTCAAGGAAGTCATCAAAGGGATTCAGCGATTTACCAAGGAAGGTCAAAAAGTGGTCATTGCCACCTCCAATCTTGGGGGAGCCATTCATCGTGCCTTTCAACCGGAATATCTTGGTTTTAAAATGGACATCGAAGATATTTTTGATAAAAACTTTGGCAAGCATAAAGCAGAGCATATGCAGGCCATCGCTAAAAAATATGGTGCCGAATTAAATGATATTTATTTTATTGATGACCAGCTGAGCTATCTTAAAGGGACTGATGCCCTGGGGGTTCACGTTTTTTTGGCCGGATGGGGTTATTGCACAGAAAGCCAGAAAGAGGAAGCGAAAAAGGAAAAGATTACCGTAATTGAGGAAGAAAAGGATTTTTATCCGGTGTTAAAGCAAGCTTTGAGTTAGTAATATATATGTATATGTAAAATGGGGTCAGGTCTCAACATTTGACATAACTTGCACTTAAAAAAATAACCCAAGATGTTATATCAAATGTTGAGATCTGACCCCATAACATACGTTAATCAAAATTGATTTAGTCATTGTGTATGTTATAATAAATAAAATTTAATATAACATAAAACAATATACCTGCTAAAATTTTAACTTTCAGATTTATTCGTTCTGTGGAGATGTCCGAATGAATAATAAAAAAATAAACAGAGGGCAAATAAAGGCAATACGGGGAAGTGTGGTTGATGCTTTTTTCCCGCAGTTTCTTCCCAAGATTAATTATCAATTGAAATCCGGCGAAGCGATTATCGAGGTAACCCTTCATCTTGATGCCACGACAGTTAGAGGAATAGCCTTAACTCCTACCCAGGGGTTAAAAAGGGGAGATGAAATCATTGATGCGGGATATCCTTTACGAGTACCTGTGGGGCGTGGATTATTGGGACGAATGTTTAATGTTTTTGGAGAGCCGATTGATGGAGGAAAAAGTTTCACTGCTAAGAAATTAGTTCCCATCTATAAAAAATCTCTTTCTCTCGCCGAACGGACTACTACGGCAGATATTTATGAAACCGGGATAAAGGTGATTGACGTTTTGGCTCCTTTGGAAAAAGGCGGAAAGGCAGGTTTATTTGGCGGTGCCGGTGTCGGCAAGACGGTTCTGATTATGGAGATGATTCATAATATGGCTTTGGAGCATGAAGGGGTGAGCCTCTTTTGTGGAATCGGCGAACGTTCCAGAGAAGGAGAAGAATTGTATCGGGAAATGATAAAAACAGGCGTCCTGAAAAAGGCGGTCCTGATGTTTGCCCAGATGAACGAACAGCCCGGTGCCCGGTTTAGAGTGGGACATGCTGCGTTAACCATGGCAGAATACTTTCGTGATGATGCCAAGCAGGATGTTCTTTTGTTAGTTGATAATATATTCCGCTTTGTCCAGGCCGGGGCTGAGGTTTCCGGTCTTTTAGGCGAATTACCTTCCCGGGTAGGGTATCAACCCACCCTGGCGAGTGAGATTGCTGACCTTGAGGAGAGAATTTGTAATTCCCCCACCGGATCAATTACCTCAATTCAGGCGGTGTATGTACCGGCTGATGATTTTACTGACCCGGCAGCAGTTCATACTTTTAGTCATCTTTCCGCTTCAGTGGTACTTTCCCGACAGCGCTCCAGCCAGGGTTTGTATCCGGCTGTGGACCCTTTAAAATCTGCCTCTAATATGCTTACACCGACGGTGGTTGGTCAAAGGCATTACCAGATAGCCCGGGAAACCAAACAGACCTTATCTGAATATGAGGAATTAAAGGATATTATAGCCATGCTGGGTTTGGAGGAATTATCAAAAGAAGACCAGAGAACGGTCAATCGTGCGCGGCGCCTGGAAAAGTTTTTAACCCAGCCGTTTGTCACCACAGAACAGTTTACCGGCAATAAGGGCCGCCGGGTTAGTTTATCCGAATCATTAGATGGATGTGAGAGAATCTTAAATGATGAGTTTGCCAGTTATCCTGAGCAATCACTTTATATGATTGGCTCGATTGAAGAAGCTAAAGAGGAAGCTAAAAATGATTGATTTGAAGATATTGTTACCGGATAAGACATTTTTAAAAAGGGAAGTTAAAAAAGTAACGGCAGAAGCAGAAAATGGATGGTTTTGTCTGCTACCCAAACACGTTGATTTTACCACTTCCTTAACACCGGGGATTTTGATGTTAACTACCCCGGAGGGGAAAGATATTTTATTGGCCATCGATGAAGGAATCCTGGTTAAATATGGAGAAAAAGTAATTATTTCGACCAGGAATGCGATAGAAGGAGAGGATTTGGGGGAACTAAAAGATAGAGTGGAAGAGATATTTATAAAAACAGACGAGAGAGAGAAAGATGCCCAAACCGCTTTGAGTAAATTAGAAGCAGATTTTGTAAGAAGTTTTTTGAACCTGGAGGCACATGAATAATAAGGAGAATCCAAAAGATATAAAGCAAAGCTTTATCGAGAAAATCAAGAGAAAAGAGAAACGAAAATTAAGGGCCCAAAGGAAAAAAGGTCAGGCTATCTGGTTTGGTCTGGGCTTGTTTGGGGTTATCGGCTGGTCAGTGATGGTCCCTACCTTGATTGGAATTGCTTTTGGTATTTGGGCTGATAGGAGATGGCCGGGCAATATTTCCTGGACTTTGACTTTTCTCTTTGCGGGGATTATTCTTGGCTGTCTAAATGCCTGGTACTGGGTAGAGAAAGAAAGAAAAGAAATTGAAGAGGAAAATAAAGAATGAGTATTAACATTTACAGCTTATTGTATTTATTAGTCGGCCTGGGATTAGGACTACTTTATTTCGGCGGTTTATGGCTGACCATTAAAAATATGAATCAAGCTCGTTCACCGATTGTATTAACCCTGGGGAGTTTTATCATAAGAACCGGTGCCGTTTTTTTGGTATTAATCTATGTTGCCCGTCAGGGTGATTGGGAAAATATTTTAATCCTGCTGGCAGGTTTTATTGGCAGTCGTATTTTTTTAAGCAGAATGATTGGGAAACGGAAAAAAGGTTAAAGCAATAATATTTGAATAAAGAATGGGGAATTAAAAAATGGAAATAAGTCCGGATGCAATTATTATATTTCAGTGGAATGGCATCCATATCAATGCCACCATATTTTTTACCTGGGTGGTAATGGTTTTATTAGTTTTTATTAGCTGGATGGCCACAAAAAATTTAACTATTGGACCTAAAATCGGTCGCTGGCAAAATTTTTTGGAGGTTATTATTGGCTACATACGGCAACAGGTGAAAGAAATTACCCAGCAGAATCCGGACCCCTTTATTCCTTTTTTGGGAACCCTGTTTTTGTTTATTTCAATATCCGGTCTGCTAACCATTATACCTGGTTTTCAACCCCCTACAGGTTCATTATCCACCACCAGCGCTCTGGCTATTTGCGTTTTTTTTGCCATACCCATTTTTGGAATTGCAAAAAAAGGGGTGCGGGATTATTTTAAACAATATCTGGAGCCTTCTATATTTATGATGCCTTTTAATGTTATCGGAGATTTTTCCCGTACTCTGGCCCTGGCGGTCCGATTATTTGGGAATGTGATGAGCGGTACATTGATAGTGGCGGTTTTATTGATAATCACCCCTTTGTTTGTACCCATTGTTATGCAGGTTTTAGGATTATTAATTGGTCAAATACAGGCTTATATCTTTACCGTGCTGGCGACGGTTTATATTGCTTCAGCAACACGTATAGAAAGTAAGCCGGAACAGATAGATAAAAAAGAAGGGAGTAAGGAAGATGAGTAGTATTGATATTATCGGTGCAGTATCTATTATTACTGCCGGAATCACCATGGCGATTGGCTCAATTGGGCCAGCCATAGGAGAAGGAATGGCCTTAGCCCGGGCGTTGGGAGCGATTGCTCAACAGCCGGATGAGGCAAATACGATTACCAGAACATTGTTTGTGGGGTTGGCGATGGTTGAATCGACCGCGATTTATTGTTTGGTTATTTCAGTCATTCTTATTTTTGCCAATCCTTTTTGGAATTATGTTTTAGCTCAGTAGGGGGTTAATATGCTTATAGATTCATTTACCGTTATTGCCCAAATTATTAATTTTTTAATCCTGATCTATCTCTTGAAACGATTTTTATTTAATCGGATTATCAAGATTATGGATGACAGGGAAAACCAAATCACCGACCGTATGCAAGATGCTGAAACGGCAAAAGAGGAAGCTCAGAAAGAATTGGAAGAACAGCGCAGGATAAGGGAAGAACTGCAGGAAAAATGGAATGAGATGCTTGCCCAGGCCAAGAAGGATGCTCAAAAGAAGCGGGAAGAATTGGTGAAGGATGCCAGAAAAAAAATTGATGAAGAGCAAAGAAATTGGAGTGAGGCGATATTAAAACAACGAACCGCTTTTTTAAGAGACCTTCGTCATTTGTCATGTGAGCAGGTTTGTCAGATTAGCAGAAAGGTATTATCTGATTTGGCTGGTGAAAAATTAGAAAATCAGCTGATTGAAAATTTCTTAGTCCAGTTGGGGAAGTTAACCAAAAAGGAAAAAGATGATTTTGTCCGGTTTATTAATAAGGATGAACGGAAGATATGGGTGAATAGTAGTTTTAGGCTTACCCGGGAAAAAGAATCTGAGATCAGGGAAACCCTGGAAGATGTTATCGGTGATAAAGTTGAAATTAATTTTAAGGTTTCTCCTGACTTGATTTGTGGTATTGAAACTCGAACAGAAGGTAAGAAAATTTCCTGGAATATTGAAAACTACCTGGATGGACTGGAAGAGCAGCTCAAGAAAGCTTTCACTGAAATCAGTTTTCAAGAATTGGATGTTAAAAAAAAGAAAACTAAGTGATTTGGATAGATTAAATAGATTAAGATGTAATTTTAATGTGAGGGTATTAATGGATAATCCAACAAAAGAGATAAGTACTTTATCTTTAAAAGAAAATTTAAAGACTACTTTTTCCAACATGAATCGCGTTATCAAACAACAGGAAGTATCTTTATATGTGCAGGAAATTGGGATAGTATCCGCAGTAGGTAAAGATATCGTCACCGCAAAAGGGTTACCGGAGGTAAAGGCAGGGGAAATCGTTATTTTTAAAGACCGTCAGCGGGGAATGGTATTTAATCTGGAACCGGGTAAGGTAGATATTATTCTTCTTGATGATGCGAAAGGGATTAAAGCCGGAGATGAAGTGAGGAGAACCAACCAGGTAATGGATGTCCCGGTTGGCGAATCATTGCTGGGAAGGGTCATCGACCCGGTTAGTCGTCCTTTGGATGATTTAGGTGCAATCAGAACGATGGAGAGATATCCCATTGAACGTGAATCTCCTCCTATTATGGATAGAGAACCGGTATATGTTCCTTTGCAGACAGGTATTTTAGTAATTGATGCCCTGGTGCCGATTGGCCGGGGACAGCGGGAACTTATCCTGGGAGATAGACAGACCGGGAAAACAGCGATTGCTGTAGATACCATACTTAATCAGAAAGATAAAGATGTTATTTGTATTTATTGTGCTATCGGCCAAAAGATGTCTTCTGTAGCCAGGGTAGTTGCTCAACTTAAAAAGTCAGGAGCCATGGAATATTCCATCGTCATGGTGGCATCGGGAGAAGATACGCCTGGCTTGAATTATATTGCCCCTTATGCGGCGACCAGTATCGGTGAATATTTCATGGAAAGAGGGAAAGATGTTTTAATTATATACGATGATTTAACTCATCATGCTCGAACTTACCGGGAGCTGTCTCTTTTGCTAAGAAGACCGCCTGCCCGGGAAGCCTATCCCGGAGATATTTTTTATATTCATTCCCGCCTTTTAGAAAGAGCGACTCATCTGAAGAAAGAAAAGGGTGGCGGTTCTTTGACTGCTTTACCCATTATCGAAACCCAGGCTCAAAATTTATCAGCTTACATCCCTACCAATCTTATTTCCATTACCGATGGTCAAATTTATCTTTCTCCTCAATTATTCCAGGGCGGGCTTTTACCAGCCGTTGATGTGGGGAAGTCGGTATCCCGGGTAGGAGGAAAGACGCAATTAGCTTCCTATCAAGAGGTGGTGGGCAGCCTGCGTTTAACTTATTCCCAATTTCAAGAATTAGAAATCTTTTCCCGGTTCGGGACCCAGTTAGATGAAAATACCATAAAAATCCTGGAAAGAGGAAGAAGAATAAGAGAGGTCTTAAAACAGAATCAATATGCTCCTTACTCAGTAATGGAACAAATTGTCATCCTGCTTATGGTTAATGAAGGATTATGGGATGAGGTTTCGGTTGAAGATATTAAAAAAAAGATAATGGAAATAAAAAAGAATTTGAAAGACAGATTTCCCCGATTAGAAGAAAAGGTGATGGATAATAAAAAACTGGATAGTGATGAAGTAAAAACGATTCTTCAATTTATTGAAACAGCTATTTTGAAAAGAGAGGAAAGCAAACCAAATGCAGATGCTCGAAGCCATTAAAAGGAAAATTGAAAGTGCCCAGGATTTATACTCTGTGGTCAAAACGATGAAGGCGTTGGCTGCAGTGAATATTCATTATCATGCACGAGCCGTAGAGGCAATTACAGAATATCATCAATCCATTGAGATGGGTTTTCAAGCATTGCTAAAGGAAAAATCGGAGATATTAAAAAAACCGATATTAAAAAATGAAAGACGAATGGGAGTAATTATTTTTGGTTCGCAAAGAGGAATGGCAGGTAAATTTAATGTGATGGTTGCCAATTCCTTTATGGAGTGGGAAGAAGCCAAAGCTTTCGATTATGCTCAATTAAAAATAGCTGTTATCGGAGAGAGAGTCGAAGAACAGTTAAAAGAAATTGGCTACCAACCGGCAGCCAGGATTGATTTTCCCGATTCCAGGTATAACCTGAATAGCGCTATTCAAGAATTGCTGGTATTGGTGGAGTCATGGAGATTTCGGGAAAAAATTGATGATATTTATTTATTTTATAATAAGCTGAAAAGAGGGGTAATATTTGAACCCTTTCAATTTCATTTATTTCCCTTAGATCAGAAATGGTTACAGGAATTAGCTTCAAGAAAATGGCCTTCTCGCAATTTACCATTATATACTCTTTCCTGGGACCAGCTATTATATTCCTTCATCCATCAATTTTTTTATATTTCCTTATACAGGGCTTTTATCGAGTCGATGGCCAGCGAAAACGCCAGCCGTTTAACTGCTATGCAGAAAGCCGAAGAGAACATCGAGGAACGTTTGGATAATCTAAATTCTCAATTTAACCGTCAGCGGCAAAATGCGATTACCGAAGAATTATTGGATATTATCGCCGGCTTTGAAGCCTTGGCAAAAGCGGTTTGATTCATTCAATGATTCTTTGTATCCCCTTATTCTTCCCGTTTCCTTATCCTTATGGATGTGACACAATATTAGTTCTCCGGTCACAGAAAATGACATATATTACTTTTACACTTGACAAAAATATTTTTTTATATTATAATCACTACTAAAGTGATGGTATTGGTAGTAATTAAGCAAATAAAATATTTTCTTGACATAATGATACAATTGTAGTATCATTGTAATTAGATAAAGATACTATCATAGTATCATTAAAAATACATAGAAAAAAGGAATAGATAGTAGAAAGATAAGAAAGATTAAAAATGGCTAAAAAGTTAGAAGTATGCAGAGGAGTTTTACCTAATTCTAATTGAGAAAGAGAGAGGAGATGATAATTATAAAAAATATAATAAATGATAATTTTTAATGAAAAAATTATTCACAAACACGTTTTAACTATAATGTTTTTTGATTTTAAAAAATTTAAAAAATAAAAAGGAGATATTTAAAATGAAAAGTATAAAATTATTTATGATGGCCATAGCCTTAATCTTAGCTTTTAGTGTAAATTTAGTTATGGCTCAAGAGACTTTTGATTCCACATCGGCAGAAGAAGAAGGTTACTGGTATTCCCGATATAATTTAGGAAACTTGGTTATGAGATCTGGAATGGGAGAAACTTTTATGCCGGATATGCAAATGATGATGATGGTGATGAAAATGGTTGACGCTGATTTTGATCCGATGCAGCAAGGGATGTATGGTGATGGTAACCATCCTATGCCGCCGGTTAATGCTTCACTTTTACAGTCAGTATATAAATCGGGGTTACCATATTATGTTCAGAAAGTAGATGTTAATGATTTTGGTACCCAAAAGTGGGACCCCGCAAGTTTTGACCAAACATTAACTGGTTTGGCAAATGGATATACAATAATAAAAGAAGTAGAATGGGCCAAGCAATTTCACGTAGATGAACATTTTGGGGTACCTAGCGATAACTTCGGAGCTCAGTGGAGGTTTGTCGGTAGTGCTTTGATAATGGAAGCTAAAATGCAAGTCATGAATTTTCACGATAATATGGAAAAATACGATCTGTCCGGCGGTGGGGATTATGTGATGCTCTGGGCTATATCTGATTTAGGAAATACTTTAGAACAAAGTCATCTCTTACACAGCGAGAGCAATCGCTATAAAGATTTAGAAGCTTCGGCCATGATGTTAATGGCAGCAGATACTCTGTTTGATAAGATAAAGGATAGGGGCTTGCCCACTATCAAGGAAAAATCTATTGCCCTGCAGTCTTTAGTCTGGTATGCCTATAGTACTCATAACCAGGAGAACAGGAGTGAAGCGCTGGCAAATCTTAATAAAATAGCCGGTGAACTGAAATTAATGACACCGGTTAATGCTGCAGAAAAGGCTTATGCTATCCGCGGGTTAATTGAAGCCAAAAGGACCTTAGGTGGGGAAATTGAAAATATATCCAGTCTGGCTTCCGAGTTCCTTGCTGATTTTGATGAGAGCAAAGGATTTTTCAGTAGCCAAAATACTTATACCATTGATGATGTAGCCATCATCATCGGAGCATTGAACGCTATGAGAATATTTGAAAGTGCCGATGTAGATACAGTAAAAGCCGAAGAGGTATTTACTCTTTTCTTTGATACTATACTTAACCAGGCCGGAATGCAGCAATCAGCACCTCCTCTTCCGGTAGCTAAAAGTAAATTTGAGTACGAAGGAGAACCGGAAATATATTTCAGACATCCTGATGTTCCTTTCCCTCCCATGGCTGGAGGAGAATATGGTATTGCACCTGTGTTCGCATCTTCTGTAACCTATAAAGATGGAAAATGGGAAATTGACCGTACTTTTGATGCCGCGGGAGTAATGCATGCGGCTAATGAAATGATCTGGTTACATCATGATGAAGTAGATGGCTTCCCAACATTATAAACAATATAGTATATTTTAAGCAATTTAAACTTCATCAACTTTAGGCTTTAGGTTAAAATAAAAAGGGGTAGGCAACTACCCCTTTTGAAGTAAATACCGGTGATACTATAAGAAAAATGGTTTCCTGCCTTATCATTTAATAAATGGTTATTTGAATTAAAAAGAAGGACAATTCATAGGGAAAGTAGAATACAAAATATATTACCTAGCTTAGGTATTGCCATTAACCGGAAATTAAATATTTGCGATATAGCTTATGGATTCTCAATGAATGAACTTCTCTGAAAAGGAACATTTTAAGGAGAAATTATGATGAGTGAAAATAAAAAAAGCTTTTCAGTTACTGGAATGACCTGCATTACCTGTGCGAATACAGTGGAAAATTCCTTAAAAAAAATTGAGGGAGTAAAATTTGCATCTGTCAATTTGGCAACTGAAAGTGCTTTTTTAATAAGCGAAAAAGATATATCTTTAGAAAAAATAAAGAAAGCAGTAGAAGAAGTGGGCTACGGCATTTCTACCGAACCGGCAGGGGATTTAGAAAAAAAAAGATATAACCTTGCCCGAAAGAATCTTATCTTTTCCTGGATCATTACTTTTCCTCTATCTGTGTTAATGATCTTTAATATGATTGGTTATACTGTACCTTATTTTGTGTTGATAGAATTAATCTTCGGGGGGATAGTAATTTTTTATAGCGGTAGAGAGACTATTAAGGGTGCTTGGATTGCCCTTACCCATTTTCATACCAATATGGATACCCTCATTTTTATTGGTTCACTCGCCTGTTGGGTAACTGCCCTATTAAGTTCATTAAGATTTTCCATAATCTCTTTTGGAACAATAGGTACCATGATTGTTACTATTCATCTTACTGGCAGATTTATTGAGTCACATCTTCGAGACAAGGCAGCTAAAGAAATAAAAGCCCTTATTAAGCTCCAGGCAAAAGAAGCTCGAGTAATATTTTCCGATGGAGAGTCTACCATACCTATAGAAGCAGTTAAAGTTGGGTTTTTGGTTTTAGTTAAACCCGGAGAAAGAATTCCTGTAGACGGAGAAGTAGAAGAAGGAGTCTCTTCAGTAGATGAATCCATGATTACCGGAGAATCTTTGCCAGTAAGTAAAAATAAAGGTAACAAGGTAACCGGTGGCTCTCTAAACCTTACCGGTACTTTTAAAGTAAGGGTCGATAAAGTTGGTGAAGAATCTTTCCTATCCCAGATGATAGATTTAATAAAAGAAGCACAGGGGACTAAAATTCCTATCCAGGCTTTAGCAGACAGAATTACTCTTTGGTTTGTTCCCACAATTATTACTCTGGCACTGGTAAGCGGTATAATCTGGTATTTTCAATTTAAGGAATTTCAGGGATTTCTTTCTTATGCGCGAGGATTATTTCCCTGGATATTAAATACGGATAGTTCGGTTTCTTTTGCAGTATTTGCTTTTATTTCAACTATAGTTATTGCCTGTCCTTGTGCTTTGGGATTAGCTATCCCTATGGCTTTAGTCTCTGGAACCGGGCTGGCAGCTAAAAAAGGAATGATCATCAGGAATGCTGAAGCGATTCAGACTTCTAAAGATATTAAAATAGTAATGATGGATAAAACCGGTACTATCACCCAGGGTAATCCTCATATATTTAGCCATTCTCTTTCTAAAGAGGAGATGAAAATTGTTGCGGGTATCGAAAGCAATTCCAATCACCCTTTAGCCAAGGCCATATCTTCTTTTCAAAAATCAAATATAAAGCCAGAGAAGATTGAAGAAATAAGTGGAGAAGGAGTTAAGGCTGTGGTAAAAGGGGATGAATATTTTATTGGAAAACCTAAATCCACTGAGAAATATTTAGATCTTCTTGAGGAAGGGAAGATCGTAGTAGAAGTTTATAAAAATGGCATAAGTATTGGGTCGATATCTATTGAAGATCCCATAAGAGAAGATTCGGATAAAGCAGTGTTGAGACTTAAAAACTTAGGTATAATTCCAATTATGCTGAGTGGCGATAACCTCAAAACTGCTCAGGCCATAGCTCGCCAGGTGGGGATAAAAAAAGTTTATGCGGGAGTTAAACCTCAGGATAAACTGAATATCATCAGGGAATATCAACAAAGAGGTTCGAAGATTTTAATGGTGGGAGATGGAATAAATGATGCAGCTTCTCTTAAAGGAGCAGATATCGGGGTAGCTATTGGGGAAGGTGCTGATTTAGCTATAGATAGTGCCGATATGGTGATAGTAAAAGGAGGAATATCCCGTATAGTAGATAGTATTGAAATTTCCCAAAAAACTTTTCAAATTATTAAGCAGAACTTATTCTGGGCCTTTTTTTACAATGGCGCTGTTATTCCTATGGCCATGGCTGGATTATTACATCCGGCTATAGCTGAAGGAGCTATGGCTATTAGCTCTATCACGGTAATTTTAAACTCTTTAAGAATAAAATAAAATAGATAATAACTCTCAGGGAGCTGTTCTTTGATAGGCATTTTAGAAAGAGATAGGTGCCAGGTTTCTATTGTTGTGAAGGTTTAATGAAAATAAATTGGTTGGTAAAATACGAAAAATATATAATGAAAAGGAGGATATCATTATGAATAAAAAAATAAAAGTTTACGGAGTTCCCGGTTGTCCTTTTTGCAAAAGAACAAAGGAATTTTTAAAAAGCAAGGGGTTGAATTTTGAGGATATCGATGTTGCTGCCGATCATAACCTGGCCAAAGAGATGGTTGAAAAATCGGGTCAGATGTCGGTACCGGTAACTGAAATTGACGAGGAAATCGTAATTGGATTTGACAAGGAAAAAATTGAAGCGCTATTAAGGGGTTAAAATATGAAAAAGATTTATGATTTGGCAATTATTGGGGCGGGACCAGCCGGGATTACTGCGGCAGTATATGCAGCACGGAAGAAGATGGATCCTCTGGTGATTACTAAAGATATAGGCGGACAGGCTTCCCTGAGTGGAGATATTCAAAATTATACCGGATATCAGTTTATTTCCGGTCCTGAATTAGCTATTAAATTTGAAGAGCATATGCGGAAATTTAATTTTGAGATTAAGGAAAACGAAGAGGTAAAGGAATTAATTTCCAAAAAGGGTACATTTTTAGTTAAAACAGATAAGGACAATTATCAGGCAAAGACGGTAATTGTAGCTTCTGGCAAGAGATCGCGAGAACTTGGCGTTACGGGGGAAAGGAAATTTAGAAATCAAGGTTTAACCTATTGTGCTACTTGTGATGGTCCTTTATTCGCCGGAAGAGATGTAGCAGTAATTGGCGGAGGAAATTCAGCCCTTGATGCGGCCTTACAACTGATAAAAATCGCTAATCATATATATATTATTAATATTACTGATAGTCTCACCGGGGATGGAATAATGCGGGAGAAAATAAGAGCAGATAATAAGGTTTCTATTTTTAATAATAGTCGGGTAAAAGAGATTTTGGGGGATTCTTTTGTTCAGGCTATAAAGATAGAGGAGGATAAGGAAGAGAAAATACTCGCTGTCCAGGGTATTTTTGTAGAAATTGGCCTAATTCCCAATTCAGAGTTTGCTCTTAGTTTAGAAAAAAACGAAAGAAAAGAAATTATAGTGAATCAACGAAATGAAACGAATATAGCAGGGATATTTGCCGCCGGAGATGTCACCAATGTGCCCGAAAAACAAATAATCATTGCTGCTGGAGAAGGAGCAAAAGCAGTCCTGAGCGCTTTTCGGTATTTAAGCACCAGGAAATAAATTAGAAAATATTTGTTTCAATTGAAACGTAAATTATTTAAAAAACAGTCCACTTTTAATTTTTAGATAACATTAATAAATATTTTCTTGACATAATGATACTATTGTAGTATCATAATGTCAAAATTAAGAGTGCAGTAATATTAAAATACACGAGAGAACATATCTTGATAATTATAAAAATCTAAAGGAGGCAAAGAAATGATTGGTAAGTTATCTGAAAATGTATTAGAAGCAGTTTTGGAGACAATCCCCATCGAATTTTCCGTTTTGGATTCGAATGATAAGGTGCTGGGTTGGAACAAACATGAGACAAGAATTTTTAAAAGGCCTACTGCTGTCTTAGGTAGAGATGTAGCTAACTGTCACCCGAAAAAGAGTCTTGATAAAGTGGAGAAAATATTACGAGAGATGAAAGAAGGGAAAAGGGAAAAAGCTCGTTTTTGGATTGATCTTCCTATTGGCCCTAATAATGAAAAGCAAAAAATTCTAATTGAATATTATGCCTTAAGGGGTGATGATGGAAAATATCTCGGTTGCCTGGAGGCATCTCGAAATATTACGGATATTCAATTAATCAGTGGCGAAAAAAGACTATTAGATTGATTTTATAGTATATATTTTAAATAAAAATTTAACTTTTAGCTTGAATAAAAGCTGAGTAATTCAAATTTTATTATTGATTTAAGCAATACTGAGGGATGAGAAATTTAAATTAATTAAAAAAGGAGGGATGTTTAAGATATAATATTATGCAATTTAAATAGATATAAATAAGTAACATTAAAAAAAGGAGGTTTAAAAAAATGGCTAAGGTAACTAGAGAAATGGTAGAAAGGTCAGGAATTAATGTTGACCAGTTAGTAGAGCTTTTAGTTAAGAATGCTGCCGCAGAACTAACAACTTACTATTATTATACTATACTTAGATTTAATTTAATTGGCTTGGAGGGAGAAGGGATTTTTGGAGTTTACTAAAATGAAAAAATTTACTAAAGCAGAACTTGGTAAGTATAATGGTAAAAACGGGATGCCAATTTTTGTTGCTTACCAGGGAAAAGTGTATGATGTATCCAGTAGTTTTTTATGGAAAAAAGGAAACCACCAAGTTCTGCACAAAGCCGGTTTAGACTTAACTGAGGAGCTAAAAGTAGCTCCTCATGGAGCTGAAATGCTTGAAAAATTTCCGGTGGTAGGAATATTAGAGCATTCATGCTAAAGAAGGAAGCATCATGAAGAGCAAGTATAGGAGGATTTCCGATCATGATAGTTGAAGTTAAAAATATTTTTATATTATTTATTATAAGTTTGTTTTTTATTTGTTTTGTCGTTTTGGCGAATGGACAAGATAAAACCATAATGAAAAATGAGGAGGAAATTAAAATGGAAAAAGCGACCTTTGCAGGCGGTTGTTTTTGGTGTATGGAATCTCCTTTTGAAGAATTAAATGGCGTTACAGAAGTTATAGCAGGTTACACCGGTGGACATAAAGAGAATCCAACCTATGAAGAGGTATCAACCGGAAAAACCGGTCATTTGGAAGCTGTTCAAATTACCTTTGACCCTTCAATCATTACTTATTCCGAGTTACTCGATGTTTTCTGGAGGCAAATAAATCCTACCGATATCAGGGGTCAGTTTGCAGATATAGGATCACAATACAAAACGGCGGTTTTTTATCACAGCGATGAACAAAAACGTTTGGCAGAAGAGTCAAAAGAAAAATTGCAAGCGTCAGGCAAATTTCAAAGAGATATTGTTACAGAAATAATACCGGCATCCAAATTCTATGTGGCGGAGGATTATCATCAAGATTACTATAAAAAATCCTCTATAAGATATAAATTATATCGCGCTGGCTCAGGACGTGAAGCCTACCTTAAATCTACATGGGATGACACAACGAAAAATAATGATAGTAAGTTCGAAAAGCTCTCGGATGAAGAACTGAAAAATAGGTTAACTCCTTTACAGTATAAGGTAACGCAGTCATGCGGTACAGAAAAGGCATTTGATAATGAATATTGGGATAATAAAAAAGAAGGTATTTATGTGGACATTGTATCTGGTGAGCCACTTTTTAGTTCTCTTGACAAGTTTGATTCAGGGACGGGCTGGCCAAGCTTTACAAAGCTGCTTGAGCCGGATAACATTTTAGAAAAAGAAGATAAAAGCTTGTTTATGAGCAGGACGGAAGTAAGGAGCAAATATGCAGATTCTCATCTTGGTCATGTATTTGATGATGGACCTGCATCTACAGGTCTTCGCTATTGTATCAATTCAGCTGCACTTCGTTTTATTTCCAAAGAAGACTTAGAAAAGGAAGGATATGGCCAACATAAGAAGCTTTTCGAATAATAAGTTAAATTCTTGATATAAAAGAGAGATATAGATAGAATTTTTAACTGAGGATTTATTTACTAAATATTTTAATTTTTCTAGAGAATATCAGACAAATCTGTTTTGATATCTTTTAGAATAAAATTAAAAGTTAAGGTGAGCAAAAGATGTATAAATTAGATAATAAAAAAAATTACCCAGGCAAAGATAAGCAACTTATTTCTTTGGTTATATGCGGTGAAGCTGGACACGGAATACAAACCGTTGAAGTGTTGCTGACCCGGATTTTTAAATTAGGAGGGCTTAATGTATTTGCCACCAAAGAATATATGTCTCGAGTAAGAGGCGGAAGTAATTCTACTCAGATAATCATATCTTCCAAGAAAGTATTAGCTCCCTTGAATCGAATAGATATTTTAATTCCTCTGGATCACTCTGCTTTGCCTCACTTAAAGGAGAGAATTAGTAAAGATTCGATTATTTTGGGAGAAAAGGAAAAAGTCTTTTCTAGGCAAGAAATTTTGGATGTCCCCTTTTCAAGAGTAGCGAAAGAAATAGGAAACCCTATTTTTGCAAATATTGTGGCAGTAGGTATAATTGCAGCCATCTTCAGGATAAAGCAACAAATCCCTCTGGAGTGCATAAGAAAATACTTCTCTACTAAAGGAGAGAAAATCACCCAGGGAAATATAGCAGCAATTAAAAGAGGTTATGAACTTGCCTTTGATTTGATCAAAAAAGGAAGTTTAGCCCAACTTTCTATTCCCGTTCCTGATTTTAGTCAGGATATTCAAGAGGAGATCCTTCTTAATGGAGCCGAAGCAGTTTCCTTAGGGGCAATTTTCGGGGGATGTAATTTTATTTCTGCCTATCCGATGTCTCCTTCTACTGGAGTTTTAATTTTTCTTTCCCAGCATGCAGAGGAGTTCAATATAATTGCTGAGCAAGCCGAAGATGAAATAAGTGCCATTAACCTGGCACTGGGAGCTTGGTATGCAGGAGCCCGAGGGATGGTTACCACATCGGGTGGTGGACTCGCTTTGATGGAAGAAGGAGTTAGTTTGGCTGGAATGTTAGAGATGCCTGTCGTAATACATCTTGCCCAGAGACCCGGACCGGCAACTGGTTTACCTACCAGAACAGAGCAGGGAGATTTAGAATTAGCTTTGTATTCCGGCCATGGGGAATTCCCCAGAATTATATATGCTCCCGGAGGAATTCAGGATTTGTTTTATCTCACTCAGCGAGCCTTTAATTTAGCCGATAAATTCCAAATCCCAGTTTTTGTATTAACCGATCAATATCTAATGGATTCCTATTACAATACTATGGAATTTAAATTAACTAAAATGGACATTGAAAGGTATACCAGGAAAACGAAAAAGAATTATAAAAGATATCAGCTAAATAAAAATGGAATATCAGACCGAGGTATACCTGGCTGGGGAGCAGGTTTGGTTTTGGTAGATAGCGATGAGCATGATGAACACGGAAGAATTACCGAAGATTTGAGTTTAAGGACAAGAATGGTAGATAAAAGATTGTGGAAGTTAAAAGCGATAAAAGAGGAAACTATTTCTCCTGAATTGGTGGGAAACAAAGAATACGAAGTTTTAATAGTTAGTTGGGGTTCTACTTATTATATTGTAAAAGAAGCCTTGGAGAATTTAAAAGATCATGGAGTTTCCTTATTACATTTTAAACAAGTTTATCCTTTACCTTCTGAAACTGAAGATTATCTTAAAAAAGCTAAAAAAGTTATTGTGGTGGAAAATAATGCCACCTCTCAATTCAGTAAGTTATTGAAACTTTATACTGGCATAGAGGTAGAACATAAAATACTTAAATACAATGGGTTACCCTTTTTTGTGGATGAACTCATTGGTAAGTTGGAAAAAGTAATATAGGCAGGAGGATTATTATGGTTAGTTTGTTTGATCTGGAGGATAAAAATATAGACCTGGCTTGGTGTCCGGGATGTGGTAATTTTGGGATACTTCAGGCTTTGAAGAGAACTCTAACTGAATTGGAGATAAAACCCGAAAGTTTAGTGGTAGTTTCAGGAATAGGGCAAGCTGCTAAAACTCCGCAATACTTTAAGACCAATATGTTTAATGGATTACATGGAAGGGCATTACCAGTAGCTACAGCCATAAAGGCATGCAATCCCGAACTAACAGTAATTGCTGAAGGGGGAGATGGTGACATGTATGGAGAAGGAGGTAATCATTTTTTACACGCGATTCGTCGAAATCCGAATCTTACCAATATTGTTCATAATAATATGGTTTATGGCTTAACTAAAGGGCAGGCTTCTCCTACCAGCCGAAAAGGGTTTATAACTCCCGTTCAGGTAAAAGGAGTATTTCAAGAACCTTTTAACCCTTTGGCAGTGGCCATAGCCCTTAATGCATCTTTTGTGGCGAGAGCTTTCATTGGAGACCTGGAACAGACCATAGAAATATTAAAAGAAGCTATTAGGCATAAGGGATATGCTTTGGTAGATATTTTTCAACCCTGTGTTATTTTCAATAAGGTTAACACCTTCCGCTGGTTTAAGGAAAAGACTTATTATTTGAAAGAACATGATCCTTACGATAGGCTGGCAGCTTTCGAGCAGGCTGTAAAAACAGAAAAGTTGCCTTTGGGTATTTTTTATAAACACCCTGGTAAAGAGACTTTTGAGGAAGGTATAAAAGCCTATGAAGTAGATAAAACACCCATAATAGAGCGAATGCCGGATAGGCAGAGACTGGCTCAATTGATAAAAGCAAAAAGATAAAATAAAGAATTTCTAACATAATAGAATCATCTATTATCAAATTAGCAACTTAAAGGGTGATTATTTTAACAGGAGAGGAAAAGAGTTAGGTTTTTGGTTTTTTGCTTGAATTATTTATAATTGTTACAAATTTAGTAGTGTATTCTTAGAAATTTTAGAGAATTTTTCGAGAAGCACATAAAAAAAAGGAGGAAAATAGAACAATGGTTAAAACTTTAAAAGCTCAGGCTAAATGGATTCAAGGTACTAAGCTGGAGAGCGAAACTCGGAGATTTAAACTTACTATAGATAAACCTTTAAAGGAGAATGGCACCAACTTAGGGCCGAAACCTGCTGAACTGTCTTTACAGGCTTTAGGAGGGTGCATTCTCTTTGCCTATCTATATGCTGCTGAAAAACTGAGAGTTGATATTGAGGATTTGAAAGTAGATTTGGAAGGAGAAGTAGTTCCTGGAGGGTGGACTGATGAGCAGAATAGAAAAAGATCGGGCTTTAAGCAGGTTAGATTTATGGTGCAGGTAAAAACCAAGAATTCTAAAGAAAGAATCGAGCAAGTACACCAATTAGCTCAGAAAGTATCACCTATGTATGATAATTTTAGCCACCCAGTAAAATTAGAAGGCACTTTTTCTATTCTCTAAATATTGCAAGCTTAAGAGACCTACTAAATTGTTTATCTCCTATGGTTTACTCAGGGATAAATATCATACAATAATATTCAGAATTTTAGTATTTAAAAGCGATATCGGAAACTCCACAGTGAAATGGTCTCAAAAGCCTCTAAAGAAGTGGTTCCGATGGACATACATAAATACTAACTAATTCGTATAAGCTCTGTAATATCAGAGCTCAGGCTTTTATTTTTTAGTCTTAGAAATACTCAAAAGCACGAAAATACACGAAAATACAGGGGACGGTTCCCTGTACCTATAATCTGAAAAATGGGAGATAGAATTATGAAGATTTTAGGTATTGTCGGGTCAAACAGAAAGAAGGGTAACTCATATTTACTTCTTAAAGAGATGTTTCGGAATTTACCAGAAATTGAGGTAAAGATTATCCAGGTAGCAGAGTTGAAGATTAAACCTTGTAAACTTTGCTTTAAAGTATGTGCTAAAAAACCTTACCAGTGTATGGTTAAAGATGATTTTGAGATGCTCTTAGGAAAGACATAGGGTATTCACAATTTCATAAAATAGTGATAAAATAAAAAACTGTGAAGATGGTTGATGAGAATGTCAAAGAAACCAAAAATACATTATAAGAGGGCATTTGAAATTGTGAGGCCTGAACCCTGAAACTTCATTACAATTTTCTTATGATTGTTAATAAGTGTTGATATCTTAAAAAATAAAAAATATTTATTTAGGCTATAAATTTTAAAGATTTAGGGTATTATAAAAAGAGTTTTAGCTCTTAGGGAATCATAGGAGTTTGATAAGTCCAGGTTCCCAATGTCTTCTCAAATGATTAGAATATGGCAGGAGATATTTCTTTTATATATAAGTAGGAGGTATGCAAATGAATATTTATAAATATGCCATGAAGATGGAAAAGGACAGTGAAAATTATTATAGTGAACTTGCTAACAAAACAGGTGATGCAGGGCTCCAGAATATATTAAAAATGTTAGCAAATGACGAAGTTAAACATTATAATATTATTGAACAAATGATGAAAACCGATGTAAATGCAGAATTAGCAGAAACAGGCATATTAAAGAATGCTAAGAATATCTTTATTAAAATTAAAGGAAAAAATCTAGTATTTGACTTTGACTTACCACAGATAAATTTCTACCGCAAAGCCCAGGAATTTGAAGAAAAGAGTTATAAGTTTTATTTAGAAATGAGCGATAAGGTTAAAATCGAATCACAAAGGAATATATTTTTAAAGTTAGCAGAAGAAGAAAAAAAGCATATGTTTCTATTGGAAAACTTAGTTGAATTTGTTTCCAGACCCGAGACATGGATTGAAAATGCAGAATTTAATCATTTGGATGATTATTAAGATATAAATTATAAGGTAATGTTATATAAGCAGCCAACAAACGTATCAAGCGGATTCAAGAACCGTATTTTAAATAAGTTGCATCCAGTGTTTTGGATTACATTTTTAAATGTCCAATGTTAGGAAAGCGAAGAAAGTGGGAATAAATCTTTATTTAGGAAATCAAGATGTTTAGATTTCTTGGCCATCGAAATTTTGTCTTACCACTGGCCATCGTTCTGGGTTTCACCTACCCCCAACTGGCTCAATGGACCAAAGCATTAACCATTCCCGCCCTGGCATTGATAATGACCATCTCCATTGCCCAAATTCCGACCCGGCAAATTTTAAAATGGAAAAGCCTGGTTCGACCCCTTGCTATCGGAATACTTCTAAATTATGTATTTTTAGGTTCATTGCTCCTTGTATTAAATCAATGGTTTATTTTTCAAGATCCTATAAGAATCGGAATGATTCTGGTGGCCTCGGCCCCCCCGGGTGTAGCAGTAATCCCCTTTACCTCCCTGTTAGCGGGTAATTCAATTTTATCTCTATTTGCCACTTTTGGTGCCTATCTATCGTCTATTTTTATTATGCCATGCTTAATCTTGTTATTAACCGATGCTGAAGTATTTCCTATGTCAAAGTTGATCCTCACTCTGATCGAATTGATTTTTTTACCTATCGTATTTTCCCGTTTCCTGCTTTTTAAAGATTTCTATAAATCAATTATTTCCTGGAAAGGAGCCATTATTAATTGGGGTTTCTTTGTGGTTTTCTTTACCGTAATCGGATTAAATCAAAAAACCTTCCTGGAACAACCGAATATCTTAATTAAAATATCATTGATTGCTTTTACTACCACCTTTCTGGGGTATATTCTATTAAATATCATTTTGAAAAAAATGGGAATAAATCAAAAAGATCGGACCTCAATGATACTTCTAGGGACCATTAAAAACTCCGGATTTGCAGCAGCCATTGCCCTGACACTATTTGATGAAACCACCTCTATTCCCGGAGCAATTATCAGCGCAATTTATGCCCTTTATATGATCTGGCTGGGAGGTAAACATCAAATAGAATAATTCAGTCTAACCGTATCAAAACCTTCAACAGCCATTTCACCATAGTCAAATTACTCCAATGTCACGGGGATAGTTGTTTCTGCTCAGTAATTCGGTAACTTTTTCTAAATTTTAATTTAATCAAAAGCCCGAATTTATTCTGTTATTCGGGTTTTTTTAATTTTAAGTTAAAAAGAAGGATATACAGGACGAGATATCGAATATATAATAAAAGTTATTAAAGTAGGATTAAAATAGAAATTCAAATATTCAAAATAAGGATAGGGAGGGGGTAAAATATGCCGGATAGTTTAAATCTCCAGAAAATATTTTCTGCACCAGATGTTAAATATGGTTTATCTCTTTTTAATTCGGATGAGATTAATGCTATTGAAAAATTAATAATCGAGCAAGAAGGAAAATATTTTATAAAATGTCAAATTAAAAATAGAAATAAAATAGCTAAGCCGGAAGAAATAGTTAGACAACTCTGGATTTACCGATTAGTCAATGAATATAATTATCCCAAAGAACGAATTGGTGTTAAGGAAACCATCGATTTTACTTCTCGAACAGAGCCTCAAACCGTAGATGTTGTAGTTTTCCAGGAAGACTTAAAACATTATTATATCTTATTTGAAATAAAAAGACCCTATCGAACTGCCGGGTTAGAACAGCTTAAAAGTTACTGTAATACGGAAGGCGCCCCTATTGGCATTTGGTCAAACGGGGATGAGATAATAAGACTCCATAGAGAGAAGCCCAATTTATTTGTAGAAATCCCTCGAATCCCTAAAATATCAGAAACACTTGGAGATATATTAACTGAAAGATGGACTTTTAAATGGTTAGAAGAACACAATGAACTAAAACAAGGCAAAAATACCCTTATAAAAATATTATCAGATCTTGAAGAACTGGTTTTAAGAGATGCCGGGGTTAAGGTTTTTGATGAAATTTTTAAATTGATTTATGCTAAGCTCTATGATGAGTGGAATGGAATAAATAATCCTGATTATCAATTAGAATTTTTTACCGGAGATAGAAGTCCAAAACAAGTAAAAAGAGCTATTACTATTCTCTTGGAAGGAGCTAAAAGAAGCTGGGCAGGAGTATTTGAGTCTACGGATAAAATAGAACTGATAGACACACATTTAAAAGTCTGTATATCATTTTTAGAAAAAATAAAACTGCTTAATTCAAATTTACGAGTAATTGATGAAGCTTTTAAATATCTAATTCCTGAGGAGTCTAAAAAGAAAGAAGGACAATTCTTTACACCCAGACCTATTCAGGATATGGTTGTAAAAATGTTAAACCCTAAAGCTCACGAATTTGTCATTGATCCGGACTGTGGTTCAGCAGGTTTTCTACTACATTCTGTTAAGTGGGTTGCTGGTGGTGTGATTACCGGTAAGGGGCTTCCTATTGCGGCGAAGAATTTTACACAAAACAATATATACGGAATAGATTTTGCCAAAGAAGCTGTAAAAATTGCCAAAGCTATTAACCTCATAGTCGGAAATGGCAAATCCCATATTTTTGGCGGAGGTTCACATAGTGATTCATTAAATCCTTTGCTATGGAACGATGAAATAAAAGCAGCTTTAAGGCCGAAACTTCTGAGATTTCCCGAAAACCCAAAGAAAGATAAAGATAATCAAAACAGGTTTTTGTATTTTGATTTTGACCTTCTCATGACCAATCCGCTTTTTGCTGGTAAAGTGAAGGAAAGAGATGTTTTAAGGCTTTATCAATTGGCAGTGAAAAATAGTAGATTAGTAAAACAGATAGATCGACACATCCTTTTCTTAGATCGCTCATTACAGTTTATAAAACCCGGTGGTAGAATGGCAATTGTTTTACCCCAAGTCTTGTTAAATAGTGCAAGCGCCGAATATATCCGTAGATTCATTATAGATGAAGCGAGAATTTTGGCAGTAGTGGGTTTACATAGAAACACCTTTAAACCTCACACCGGAATAAAAACAAGTATCTTGTTTTTACAAAAATATACCAATGAGGAAAAAAAGAAAATCCGGGGGATTAAAGTAAAATGTGAAAGAGAATGGTTCAAGTTTGTAGAACGATTAAAGAAAGAATATCAGGATGTGGGTTGGGATAAATTATTGTCCGAGGAAGGACTAAACGAAGAATTAAAATCTTTCGTTGAGACGTATTTTGAGGAAAGAGAGGAATTAGAAGAAGAAACGAGGAATAAATTAGAAGAAAAAATTGAAGGTTCGGAAGTTGAAGAGGCTGAAGAGCTTGAAAAAACCGAAGAAATTAAGAGAAAGAAATCACTTAAAGCTCTAACTGAATGTGTCGACCTGGTAGAAGAAGTGAAAAAGTATTACCAAAATACGAGTTGGGATAAATTGTTATGTGAGGGAAAGCTGTCTGAAGAACTAAAATCTTTTATTAATACCTATTTTGAAACAAAGATAAAATCAGGAGAAAGCATTGAAGGTTCGGACGTTGAAGAGACCGAAAAAATAAAAAGTAAGAAATCACTCAAAGCTTTAATTGAGAAATTACAAGAAATGCAAGTTCTTTTAAGGGAGAAACAAAAAAAATTAAAGGGCAATATTTTAAATGATGAAAAGATAGAAGAAACAAGAAAAGAAATTAGCGCCTTGATCGGTGAAATTAAAAAGTTTAATAGAGAGATTTCTAAAAGAACCTTGAGCGGGCAAATATATTTAGTCTTAAATGATGAAGAGACAACCGAACAATTTAAGAAATTCTGGTTAGATGGCAAAGTGATAAAAGAAATTGATTATCCTATTTTCTTTGCGGTAAATCAAAAATCGCTCAAAAATCATAAGGGAGAATATAGATATAAAAGAGGGGTTAAAGGAGAAATTCTTTTAGATAAACACGGGCACCCAATAATTGACCATGATTTGGATGAAATAGCCGAGGCTTTTGTTAAATTTGCCAAAAAGCAGAATTTTAATTTCTGGAGGGCTTAAAAAATATGGCCAGGATAAGTATTGCAAAATTATCAGAAATCGAAGGGGTTAAAAGGTTCGATGCAGGACGTTATCGTACAAGCTTTCTTAAATTAGAGAAGGACCTGAAGAAAATTACTATCATCAGAAAATTAGGATATCTTGTAGTAGAATCGATTAGGATGGGACATACTCCGAGAAATCGAGATATTTACCAGAATGATATAAGAATTCATTTTATAAAGACAGATAATTTGAGAGAAGGAGTAATTAATTTTGAGAATTCAGATTTCTTACCTGCTCGAAGCTTATCGGAGAATGATTACTTAAAATTCAAGAATGTTACGGTAACAATTAGCGGAGCACACTATGACGTCATTGGTAGAGCGGCGATTTTCTTAGATTATTATCCACAATCAGTAACCAACCAAAATATCGCGGTTATAAAAACGGATGAGAATTTGCTCAATCCCTTCTATCTGACCATATTTTTAAACTCCAAATATGGCAAGGAACAGCTTTGGATGTTAAGCAGGCAAACCGAGCAGTTTAACTTAAGCTGTAGGGAAGTAGAAGAACTGCTAATTCCTCTATTTGATGCAGATTTTCAGCAGGAGATAGAGACACTTGCTAAAAACTCTTTTGATTTAATCGAAAAAGCAAAATCCCTTTACTCCCAAGCTGAAAACCTTCTTTTAGAAGAATTGGGACTAAAAGGTTTCCAGGCAAAATATGAACTTTCTTATACTGCTAATCTTTCTAAAGCGTTTGGAGTTCACCGTATAGATGCTGAGTATTTTCAGACCACTTATGATAGTTTTATGGAATGTTTAAAAGACCATTCTAAAATAGCAAAACTTAAGGAGTTTATACTCGACTTTCAAAAACTCAAAGCCCTTTATGAACCTAAGGTCGGAGATTTTCTTTTAACTAAAGATGTAATGCCAGGAATAGCTTATGTGGTAAAAGAACCCGTAGAAGGGATTGCCGCTGGTAATATTCTGATATTAAAGATTAATAAAAATGAAATCAATAAAGAATATTTAGCCCTTTGTATTAATTCAATTATCGGGAATCTGCAGATTGAAAGAGAGAGTGGCGGGTCGGGAATTATCCACTGGAGACCCGAACAGATTAAAAATTTGCAAGTTCCAATCCTTTATAGAAAAGTTCAAGAAGAAATCTCATCACTCATTAAGCAATCACATGAAACAAAACACAGAGCAAGAGAATTACGGGAAGAAGCAAAAAGAAAAGTTGAAAAGGCAATTGAAAATGAAATTCGCAAATAGCCACGAACATTTAAAAAATATATTACTTGAGGAGAAATGTGATGAAATATAACTTTGATGAGGTTATTGACCGCACTAATTATCATTCCGTAAAGTGGGATGAATTGGAAACTACTTTTGGGGCTATCCCCAAAGATGTACTTCCCATGTGGGTTGCCGATATGGAGTTTAGGTCACCGAAACCGGTAATTGAAGCCCTAAAAAAAGCCGCCGAACACGGTATTTATGGCTATGCTTCGAGGCCGGATTCCTATTACCAGGCAATAATTGACTGGATGGAGAGAAGACATAATTGGAAAGTAAAAAAAGATTGGATAGCTTTTAGTCCGGGAGTCGTTCCTGCCTTAAGTTTTATTATCAGAGCATTTTGCCAACCCGGTGATAAGGTTGTCGTTCAACCGCCGGTTTATTATCCCTTTTTTCGAGTAATAGAAAATAATGGCTGCCATGTAGTGAATAATCCCTTAAAACTTAGTAATAAAAAATATTTTATAGATTGGGAGGATTTAGAAAGAAAGGTTGATGATTCCAGAGTAAAGTTATTGATATTATGCAGTCCGCATAATCCAGTGGGGAGGGTGTGGCAGAAAGAAGAGCTTATTATATTGGGAGAAATTTGTTTAAAACACCACATTATCGTTGTTTCTGATGAGATCCATGCTGATATTTTATTTAAAGGATACAAACATACTCCTTTTGCTTCAATTTCACCGGCATTTGCTCATAATTCAATTACCTGCACTGCACCGAGCAAAACTTTTAATTTAGCAGGACTTCAGACTTCTACCATCATTATTCCTAACAAAAAACATTATAAAATCTATAATAATATCTTAGATAGTTTAGCTCTTGACGAAAACAATGTTTTTGGGCTGGTAGCCTTAGAAGCTGCCTATAGAGATGGAGAAGAGTGGCTTGAACAATTATTAGCTTACCTAAATGAAAATCTAAAATTCCTGCTGAAATATTTTAAAGAAAGAATCCCTAAAATAAAAGTTATAAAACCGGAAGGAACTTATTTGGTCTGGCTGGATTGCCGACAATTAGGATTAAGTGCCAAGGATTTAAATAATTTTATGATTAAAAAAGCCGGAGTAGCCCTTGATAACGGATATTGGTTTGGCGCTGGAGGAAAGGGCTTTATGAGAATTAATATTGCCTGCCCCCGTTCTTTTCTTGAGGAAGGTTTGAAGAGAATAGAAAGAGCAGCTAATAGTTTATAGAAAACCTACCAGGGGACGGTCCTTTGGCTGGAAAGTAATATTTACTTTTTATTCAATATTTTATATACTGGTTTCTAGTAAGTATTAATATTCTAAATAGTTAATAGTAGTTATGTGACAAATACATAGACATCGCGAACCCAAAAGTTTACACAGATCGTGAACCTTAATGAAAAAAAGTTTACACAGATCGTGAACTATACTAGTATAAATATTCTATACTGACCTTAAAAAAGGAGGTCAGTATGAATATCAAAGAATTAAGAGAACAAGCTATAAAAAGA
>JABUBM010000041.1_pt1 | contig 27385 bp, 33 predicted proteins | sample 7240321 | NCBI WGS metagenome assembly JABUBM01 (sample SAMN07256344, study PRJNA390944) | subsurface metagenome | isolation source: Methane hydrate marine sediment | place: Pacific Ocean: Eastern North Pacific, ODP site 1244 | collected 2002
GCTTCGTGAATACCTGAATCCCAAAGTTGTTGAGCAAGAGAGTGATCCCTTCCAATTTCTTTTGTCATTTTCCTTAGATTTGGAACAGAAACTCCGTAAGTATTTTCTGGACTAATACCAAACCGCGCCATGCCCTCTACTGCCTTGGGATTAGATAATACCTTTAGTTTTTTAAGGATGTTCTCATATTGCATTTTTCTACCTTTTTTTGTTCTTTCTTTTATTGGTTGCCGCAGTATTGCCATATTTCTACCATCTCCTTTTATATAAATCTTCCTTCTTAAAAGCGGGCTTGGGCATTTCGCCTAACGGTTCCAGTATATACGAAGTTTTGGCGAAACCAAAATTTGGGCCAAGCCACGAAGTGGCGTAGCCGTTATATGCTGTGTTGTGCGAAGTCGCCCATTACTATCCCTCTTTTAAGAAACTATATGTTCTTTTGCCTTTTCTTGATACTCTAAATAACCCTCTATCTGTTACCATAGACAGTATCTCATCTTCTTTCATATGGTGATCACTGAAGGATAAAATACCGTTTGGTTTCAATACTCGATGTAACTCTTCTAATACTCCATTTGGATCTTTCAAGCTGTGAAACATATCATACAATAGAGCTACATCAATGCTATTATGTGACAATCCAGTTTTGCAATCGGAACAAATGGTTTCCACATTCGTCAACTGCTTTTTTGAAGCAATACTCTTGACCCTCTGAATTGCAAGCGGATGGACATCCAAAGCATAAATTTTCCCTGATTTGCCAGCCAATTCCGCAGCAGCGATTATATAGCCCCCAGGACCACAGCCATAATCAAGTACATGAAACCCTGGTTCTATCCCCACCTCCTTCAAGATATCCTTGCGCGGCGAGAAGCCATCGCGAAATTTGTAGCCAAAAGACATGAATTTGAAATGAAAATTGGATATTGGTTTATCCATGGTAGTTTCCTCCTTTAACTATTGCTTGTTTATTTTCAATACTTTCAAGTATTTTCAATGCAAATGTTTTCATCATATCTGCCTCGACTATTCCTATACAATTCTCATAATCGTCGACAACCACTTTACAACCCCTCAGCAAGCCAGTTGATTATTCTTGGATTCACAAATTTTTTATGTTGAAGCCAGGGAAGGTAGACAGCCGATTTCTCTGCAAGAATCTTTAATTCTTTCCTGCCCTTCTCGGTCAGCATGTAAAGATTTGACCCCTTGTCTTTCATACAAACAAATACAAAATAGATTTGCCCAATGTTTAATAACCGAGACTTTAATTATCAATTATTTTACCAATATCTCTTTCCGGAAAGAAATTTATCGGTTCCTTGTTTTTTAATTTTCCTTAGATTTTTTAGATGGGCATCTTCATGAATGGGTTTTAAAAAATCTAATTTGGTGCAAGTTTCAAATTCCTCACATTCCCAGCAGCCTTGAATATTCTTTTTTTCGCAACATTTCCTGATATTACAAAACGGGGGTCCGCCTCCGTCTCTACAAACTCTACTGCAACGTAATCTAACCATGGCCCCTAAAGTCGCATAACACTTTTCATAATCTTTAAATTCCTTAAAGTATTTAGATAATCCTTTGGAGACTAGATCAAACTTTGCCTGTCTTAATTTTTTCCTCAAGTCTCTGGCTAAATCCGCAATTTCTCCTTTATAATTAATACAATCTCCGCAATAAAGTCCGCAATAAGCAATTAATTTTTTATCTTCGTTCATCGAGCTCAATACCTTCCTTATCTTTTATTATTTTTTCCTATTTACTACTCCGTTCAGCAAAATAAATTCTTATTAAATTAATTAATCCACATATTACTTTATCTTTACTGCAAAAATAATAGAAATCCTTCTTTTTTATAAAAAAATATTTTTACTTGACTTTAATATGAACATATTTTAATATATACATACTATATGGGGTAAAAGCAATGAAACAAAGATCAAAAATTTTCATTATAGTCGCCGTATTTATATTCCTTTATTTTATGCCATTCAGCAATTACAAAATACCGCAAGCAATATTAGAATCTCTATTAATGGCACAAGATTATGCCCGTCAACACGTATTGTTGTGCTTAATTCCCGCTTTTTTTATTGCTGGGGCAATTGCTAATTTTATCAGTCAAGAAAATGTAATAAAATACTTTGGGGCAGGCGCAAATAAATTCCTAAGCTATACTGTCGCCTCTGTTTCTGGCACAATCTTAGCAGTTTGTTCTTGCACGGTTTTGCCTCTTTTTTCTGGAATTTATAAGCGCGGCGCAGGAATAGGGCCAGCAACTGCCTTTCTTTATTCAGGACCAGCCATCAATGTACTGGCAATTATCTTAACTGCACGTGTTTTAGGATTTGAGTTGGGCTTAGCCCGTGCTATCGGTGCTATTATTTTTTCCGTAGTTATTGGGTTATCTATGCACTTTATTTTTCATGAGGATGAGAAAATGAAAAATATAGATACAAATAAAAATTTAGGCACGGGGAAAACGGATCAGGAGGAAAGATCCTTATGGCAGACAACATTTTATTTTGCAATTATGGTAGGGATATTAATTTTTGCTAATTGGGGAAAAGATGAATCAATTAAAATTTGGCAAATAATTTATGATTTTAAATGGTTTATAACCGGTATACTCTTAATCATTTTGTTTTGGATGATTATCAAATGGTTCAAGAAGGATGAACTGGTCCAATGGGTAAATTCTAGCTGGGATTTTTCTGAACAAATATTGCCTCTTTTGTTAGGAGGGATTTTAGTAGCCGGTTTTTTATTAGGCAGACCAGGCAGCGAAGCATTAATTCCAAAAATCTGGATTAAAAATTTAGTTGGCGGAAACAGCTTATGGTCAAATCTATTTGCCTCGATAGTCGGAGCTTTGATGTATTTTGCTACCCTTACCGAGATACCTATTTTGCAAGGGTTATTGGGAGCAGGTATGGGTAAAGGCCCGGCCTTAGCTCTATTATTGGCAGGTCCGGCCTTAAGCCTGCCTAATATGTTAGTTATCAGAAGCATCATAGGGACTAAAAAAACTTTAGTATTTATCTTTTTGGTGGTAGTTATGGCAACCTTTAGCGGGATGCTTTTTGGCAATTTTTTTTAAAAATATAAAATAAAAATGAAAGGAAGGATTTAAGGTGAAGATTGAAATCTTGGGAACCGGCTGTCCGAAGTGTAAAAAACTAAACGAACTAACTGAAGAGGCAGTCAATGAACTTGGTGTTTCAGCAGAAATTATTAAAGTAACAGATATCAATAAAATTATCGATTACGGGGTTATGGTAACCCCTGCTTTAGTCATTGATGGAAATGTAATGGTAGCAGGCAAAATAGCCAGCAAAGAAGAAATTATTAAGTGGATCAAAGAAAAGAAGTAAAAAATAAACAGACTGTATTAAATAGTAAAGGAGAAATAAAAATAAAATCAGATGTGAAAGGATATTAACTAAATGAAGAAAAGAAGATATATTTATATCATAATTTTTTTAGTACTTTTAGCTGCCGTCTTTGGTTTTAAAAAGGTATCTAATAACACTGAAACTAGTTTAACTCAAGAAGATGTAACAACCGATGAGATAAAAGTGACCTTTGTAGAACTTGGGTCGGTTGGCTGTATCCCTTGCGATAAGATGCAGCCAATTATGAAAGAAATTGAAGAAGAATACAAAGGACAAGTAAAAGTAGTTTTTCATGATGTGAAAACTGCAGAAGGCAAACCTTATATTAAAGAATTTGGCATTAGAGCAATCCCAACTCAGGTCTTTCTTGATAAAGATGGAAATGAATATTTTAGGCATCTAGGATTTTTTGCCAAAGATGAATTAATTAAAGTTCTTAAAATGCAAGGAGTCAATTAATGATAAGAACTATTTTTGAATGGTTATCTAATTCTCTCCAATTGAATCCAATTATTGCCTTAACCGCTTCTTTTATCTGGGGAATATTCAGTATATTATTAAGTCCTTGCCATTTGGCCAGTATTCCCTTAATTGTAGCTTTTATCGGAGAGCAGGGTAAGATGTCAACTAAAAGAGCCTTCTGGCTGGCAACCTCTTTTTCTCTGGGTATTTTAATAACTATTGCCGCTATTGGTCTTATTACCGGACTTTTAGGTCGCATGCTGGGTGATGTCGGTTCTTATGGAAATTATATAGTGGCAGTAATTTTTTTCGTTATAGGTTTTCATCTTTTAGAAGTCATTCAATTGCCTTTTCTGGGAAAAACCAATCAACCCACCTTTCAAAAAAAAGGATTATTGGCCGCTTTTGGATTAGGCCTTATTTTTGGTATCGCTCTTGGTCCCTGTTCCTTTGCTTATATGGCACCGATGTTGGGTATTGTATTTACAGTATCAGTAACACAATTTTTCTATGGAGCTGCACTTCTTTTTGCTTACGGTATTGGTCATTGTTCGATAATAGTTTTAGCCGGCACCTTTGCAGAAGTTGTTCAAAGGTATCTGAATTGGAACGAAAAATCTAAAGGCACGGTTTTAATTAAAAAAATATGTGGTGTTCTAATAATTTTAGGCGGGGTGTATTTAATTTGGAATATTTGAAAGGAGATTAACTATGGTTAAAGAAAAAAATGGAGGCCTAAATGTTTTTGAAAAATATCTAACGGTATGGGTCTTGTTATGTATTATTATTGGAATTATTTTTGGCAAGGTTATTCCCGGGTTAGCAAAATATCTTGATGGATTAGCAATTTATATTGGTGAAGCACCGGCTGTTTCCATACCGATTGCAATCTGCCTATTTTTTATGATGTATCCGATTATGGTAAAGATTGACTTCGGGGAAGTGGTAAAAGCAGGAAAATCTATTAAACCGGTCGGACTGACTTTATTCGCTAACTGGGCAATAAAACCTTTTACTATGTATGCTATATCTATCTTTTTTTTAGGTTTTCTTTTTAAAAATTTTATTGGGAGTGAGGCAATGGATTTAGTAAAACTTCCACCTGGAGCAGATTGGGCAGTGGGAACAATTCATGGGGCTGGAACTGTAGTGATAAACAATGGGATGAAATTGCTCGAAATTCCTCTGTGGAGAAGTTTTCTTGCCGGAAATATTTTATTAGGCATTGCTCCCTGTACAGCAATGGTCTTAGTCTGGGGTTTCTTAGCGAAAGGTAATGCTGGACACACATTGGTTATGGTAGCAATAAATTCTCTAACTATGCTTTTTCTTTATGGGCCGCTTGGTGGATTCTTACTTGGCGTAGGAAGACTTCCCGTTCCCTGGCAAGCACTACTACTTTCTATAAGCATTTATGTTGCCTTACCCTTAGTGGCAGGTTATTTTTCCAGAAAATGGATAATAAAGGCAAAGGGCGAAAAATGGTTTAAAGAGAATTTTTTACATTTACTTACCCCAGTATCAATTATTGCCCTTTTATTTACTCTAATCTTACTTTTTTCCTTTAAAGGTGAGATTATTTTAACCAAACCTTTAACCATACTATGGATAGCTATTCCACTTTTTATTCAAACCAACCTTATTTTTTTTCTCACCTATGGATTAGCAAAACTATTGAAACTTAATTATGAAGATGCTGCTCCTTCTGCGCTGATAGGAGCAAGCAATCATTTCGAGGTAGCCATAGCAACTGCAATAATGGTTTTTGGTATATCTTCGGGTGCTGCCTTGGCAACAGTGGTAGGAGTTTTAATTGAAGTCCCGGTAATGTTAATGCTTGTTTCAGTCTGTAAAAGAACGCGTCATTTCTTTTAAATTAAACCTTAACATATTCTAGAAAAGGAGATGGAATAATAAAAATAACGATAATAAAGCTATTATGGTCGGGGCGAGAGGATTTGAACCTCCGACCTCTTGGTCCCGAACCAAGCGCGCTTACCAAACTGCGCTACGCCCCGAAAAACATAATTGAATTATATCATAACCATCTATTCGAGGCTACTAATTTATTCGTATTGAATATCGTGTATTGAGTATCGCGTTAACAAGAGAAAGAAAATAAATTAAGAATAATTAGAGAAAAGACTCAAGCATAACTTTTTCATCCAAGCACCCCGTTAAAGTTTACAGTAAATTTTCATTTTATTTTTATTTAGTATAGTTATTTTATTTAATTACTAATTTTAATTTACTGGCAATGAAGGAAGCGGCAATTATTTTAAGAATATCACCAGGTAAAAAGGGAAACATTCCTACCATTAAAGCTTTTTTTACTCCTATCCCTGTGACCAAAGATAACTGGGTTATGCCTATAATATATAAAATTATAGTTCCTATTATACCAGCTAGAAAATAATAAAAAATATTTTTTTCTTTTTTTAACTCTATTATCTTCCCAATAATATAAGCAGAAATTATAAATCCAAATAAAAAGCCTCCAGTTGGCCCAAATAAAATACCTATCCCGGCTTTAAAACCGGCAAAAACTGGTATACCTACTATACCCAACAACACATAGATTATCTGGCTTGATGCTCCCATAACGCTTCCCAGGGTCATAGCAGCTAAGAGAGTAAATAAAGTCTGCAAGGTAAGGGGGACAGGATAAATAGGAATGGAAATGAATGCTCCCACTGCAGTTAAGGCAGCAAACAAAGAGATTAAAGTCATCTGACGAATATTTATTTTTGACACCTTTAAAGCCTCCGATTTTCTGATAAATTATTGTTAACCAACATATTATCTTAAGTTAACGCTAATGTCAAAAAAATTTAAATAATAGTTCCGGAAATTATTTCTACCAGTTCGCCATCCCCTTTTTTTAAAACCAGTGCTCCTTCTTCGTTTATATCCATCGCTTCTCCTGTAATAATTCTCTCTCCCATATCTACTCTTATCTTTTTCCCCAGAGTGTGGGAGTATAATTTCCATTCCTTCAAGACAGAAGAAAATTCTCTTCTTTTTAATATTTCGTAATACTTTTCAAATTCCTGTAAAAAGACCTGTGCTAACTTAACCCGTAAAACCTCTTTGCCTAAAATTTCTTTTAAAGAAATCGTATTCTCTTGAATATCTTCAGGAAACTCCCGATGATCTATATTCGCATTTATACCTATTCCCACTACTACCCAGTTTATTATATCTAACTCGGCACTCATTTCAGTCAGTATTCCACATACTTTTTTCTCATTTATTAATATATCATTGGGCCATTTTATTTGAGATTCAATTTGAGTGCATATCTTGATAGCCTTTACTGCCGCTACTGCAGTCATCAAAGTTATTCGAGATATATAAGAAGGAGAAAGTTGAGGGTATAATATTATGGAGAGCCAGATACCTCCGGCAGGTGAAAACCATTTCCGTCCCAATCTTCCCTTCCCTGCACTCTGCCTTTCAGCAATAATTAATGTACCTTCGTTTATTCCCTCTTCTCTGTGTAAAGCTTTCTCTTTGGCGATTATATTGGTAGATTTTAATTCGGGGAAATAGTATATTTCTTTGCCGATATAGTTAGTGGATAATCCTCTTTGAATTTCTTGGGGAAGTAAAAGGTCAGGGCGGGAAATCAGACAATAACCCAGATTTTGGTCAGATATTATTTTATATCCCATGTCCTTTAGTTTTTGTATCTGCTTCCAAACTGCCACCCGGGAGATACCCAATTTTTTTGCCAGAACTTCACCGGAAACGTATTCTTTCTCTCTTAAAAATTTTAATATATCACCTGTCATCTTTCAAACCCTCAAGCATGACAGGGGACGGTTCTCTGGTGCACTTTTTTATTTAGTTGAGCGAATATTCTCTTAAAAAAGTGCATCAAAGAACCGTCCCCTGTTGCATTATTTTAAACGGGAGGCTAATAGCTCACTATCTTTATCTATATCTCTAATCTGCTTGAAATCTATTATAAAAGAACCCTTACTCTCCAATAAACTCATTAAATTCTTTAAGGTTTTATCGTTTCCCATGAACCATGGAATGATAAAAGCAATAGTCTTTTTTCTTTCCAACCCAGCACATCGCTTAATATAATTGATTAATTCGGAAGGCAATTTCCCTTTAAATACACTTGAAACCGGGCAGCCCACAAAGACAAATTCATAAGGCAATAAATTGCAATTAACTATTCCTCTTTCCGCTTTAATTACCTTTAATTCATTTCCTTTTCTTTCGATAACTGATGATATTTTTTTCACAAACAATTCTAATTTTTTACTTTCTCCAGCATAAATTAATGTTGCTCTCAAAACATTTCCTCCTAATCAAATACTACCTTTTCTACCCCCTGGAGTTTATCCAATATTTTATTGGCAATTAATTTTAAGTGTTCAGGACGTTTAACAAAATCTAAATCATCTGCCGGAACATTTAAGATAGGGCAGACAGTAAAATTCTCTATCCACTCCTCATATAAAACATTTAACTGATTCAAATATTCCTCAGAGATAGTTTTTTCATAATCTCTTCCTCGTGAAGAAATTCTTTTTAAAAGAGTGGGTACTGAAGCTTGAAGGTAGACGATTAAATCCGGAGGAGTGAGAAATTGGGTCATTATGCTAAACAATTCCTGGTAATTTTCATAATCACGATCCACCATATATCCTTGCTGATTTAAATTTTTAGCAAATATATCTACATCCTCATAAATACTTCTATCCTGAACTACTGAGGCAGGATTCTTTAATATCTCCTGATGATGGCGAAATCTCTTAGATAGAAAAAATATTTGGAGATGAAAACTCCACTTTTTCATATCTCCATAGAAGTCCTCTAAATAAGGATTGTTTTCTACTACTTCGTAATATGCCTTCCAGCCCAATCTTTTACTTAACAAGTCAGTTAAACTTGATTTGCCACAGCCAATATTCCCTGATACTATAATAAATTTCTTCATTTCAAACTATCCCCCTTGTAAATTTCATCTATAACATATTCAAGGTCTTTACTTTTGCCAACAAAATCAAGGCCATTAGTGTTTATTTTAATTAATCTTGTTTTTTTATAATTATCGGGATAAGAAAAAAATTCTTCATAAGCCAAATTCAATCTTCTCATATATTCAAAAGATATTTTTCGCTCAAAAGGCCGATCTCTTAGTGCTATCCTCTTCATTAACATTTCGGTACTCGCTTGCAGATAAATAATTAAATCGGGTCGAGGGATACCTTTAACCATAATTTCATAGAGGCATTCATACATAGAAAGCTCATTTCCGGAAAGATTCAGATGAGCAAATATCCTATCTTTGGCAAATAGGTAGTCAGAAAAAACTGATTGATTAAATAAATCTTGCTGGGCTAATTCTAATTGTTGTTTATAACGGCTCAGCAAAAAAAATATCTGAGTCTGGAAAGCATATCTTTCTATATCATTATAAAATTTAGATAAAAAAGGATTTTCTTCCACCACTTCTAAATTATATCTTGCATTAAATCTTTTGCTTAGCAATAAAACTAAACTTGTTTTTCCTGCTCCTATGGCTCCTTCAATTACAATAAATTTACTCTTAAGTCTAATCATCTACCTACTCCTTTATTTTTTGAGAATCAAGCTGATTATTTTTCCTTTCGTAATTCCACTCATAGGTCGAGTACTTATTTTCTAAAAGTTCTTTGGAAATTTTTTCTTCCTGTTCAGTTAATTTACCTTCCACTAATCTTACCCCAAACTCTTCTTCAAATCCCCGGGGGAGAATTTCTGATAATTCTGAAAAATTTATCTTTCTCTTTAAAATCTCTTCCAAACTGGTGGCATTAAATCTTGTTTTTAGCCTTTCTCTTATATGAACAGAAGGAAAATTAAATACAGAAAATAGCTTATCTTTTTCTAATTCTATCAATAAAGAACCGTGTTGTAAAACTATTTCTCTTTTTCTTACCTGAGCAGAACCTACAATCTTTTTACCTTCAACCTGTGCCTCGTATTGAGAGGGGACAGAAAAACAGATTGATTTAATATCTGAATGGGGAATTTTAGATTTAGCCTCATTGCCTGAGGGAGTGCTCTTTAATTTTTCTCTCAGAGGAACTAATTCGGCTTTGATTCCTAAATAAGAAAGACCTCTAATTATTCCACCACTAACCTTCTTGTAGGTCTCTAATATAGAATCATTAACTAAGGGATGGTTTTCTCTAATTATAAAACTATAGGTTAATTCTTTATCATGGAGAACTGCTTTCCCCCCGGTGGGTCGACGGACAATATCGATTCCCAGATTCTTACAAACATCTACATCTATCTCTTTCTCTAAATTCTGAAAATAACCTAAAGATACAGCTGGGGGAGACCATTGATAAAATCTGATAGTAGGAGGAACCAAACCCTCCCGGTGAGCTATCATTATTGCCTCATCAATAGCCATATTCATAAAACCGGTATGATAGCTATCTTTTATTAATCGCCATTCCATTAATTTTATCCTTTTTATTTGAATTTGATTGTCCGGATAAGCGAGTTTGATAAATCAATTCCCTACATTAATATATCATGATAATAAATTAAAGGGATAGAAAAAATTCTCTGTGATATATTTATTCTACAATAATATATCAAAATCCTTCTTTTGTTAAAATATAAATTTATTTAGTTTAGCTAGATAAACAAGTTGCAAGTTAAATCGCCAATTAAAGTTAAAAACTTAAAACTTTTTTCGAATAAAGCATTGTTTTGGGTGTAGGGGTCGGATTTATCCGACCCGAGTTTTGCGGGCTCGATAAATCGAGCCCCTACTTTAATTCAGAGACAGGCGAGAAGCCTATCCTCATTTCTTCCCTTTCACGCGATACTATATACTATATACTAATTTGATTTTCAACAAAATAAGGCTAACAAAATTAATAAATCTGTTAGCCTTATTTTTTATTCTATTTATTAAAATAAGTTGCTGGGATATAAAAATTAAACAAATTTCAGTCAATAATTATTTAGTTTCTGCCTTTACTTTAAATTTACTTATCGCTTTCATACCTTCATTTACTACAAATCCAGCCAATATCAAGAGAACAACTGATACACATCCTAATAGATAATCACCTTTAGCAAAGTTTTGGAATACCATAGTAATTAGAGCAACAACCGTAACAATAATCATAAAAATCATAGGGTAAAGTGTCACGGTATATTTCTTACCCATATGAGCTAACCAAGCAGTTGCTCCTAATAAGGCTAAACCAGCCAGAAGCTGATTTGCGGAACCAAATATTGGCCAGATAGCACTCCAGCTACCACTTAAGGCAAGTGCTCCACCAGCTATAACTGTAACAATAGTTGCTACATATCTATTTGAAAGGGCTGGGGCTCTTTCTGCAAAGAATTCTTCAAAGGCGTATCTACCTAACCTGGCAGCAGTATCTAAAGAGGTAAGCAGGAAAGCAGATACAGTTAATGCACCAAAAATTATTCCTGTCTTTTCTGGTATACCTAAATTAGCTAAAAAGCTTCCCATACCGTGGGCGAAGACGCCAATTGGTCCACCCCAATTTGCCAAACCGTCTGCCAATCCTGCTTTAGTCAATATAGCAGCAGCACTTAAGGCGATAACTGCTAATACACCTTCCAGTAACATAGCCCCATAACCTATAACTTTAGCATGTTTCTCATTATCTAACTGTTTGGAAGTAGTTCCTGATGCACAAAGGGAATGAAAACCAGAAATTGCCCCACAGGCAATTGTTACAAAGAGTATCGGGAATAGATAACCAATGGGTTGTTGAAAAGAAGTAAAGGCGGGGAGTTGTAATTTTGGAGCTCCAATAAGGATACCGATTACTGCTCCACCTAAAGCGGCATACAGTAAGAATGAAGATAAGTAATCTCGAGGTTGGAGTAAAATCCATACTGGCATAGCTGATGCAAAAAAGATATAAATCAATAAGAGGTACAACCAGGTATTGAAACTTAAGGTGAAGGGAGCTCTCAACCCAATCCAGATGGATAAAAATAATAAAACTACCCCGATTATAGTTACAACGCTAAGAGAAACACCTTTACGGTAAAGGGCTAAACCCATTCCTACAGCAATTACCAAAAACAGAATTGAAGCAGTAGCTACTGAAGGATTAGCTGTAAAAGTATTGGCCACCAGAATAGCAAAAACAGCAATAATTAAAACAAGAGTTAACCAGATAAATATTAAAAAGAAAGTTTTTGCACTTTTGCCGACATTAACTCCAATTACCTCTCCAACTGTTTTACCCTTATGTCTTACCGAGGAAATAAGAGACATAAAATCGTGCACTCCACCAATAAATATACTTCCTAAAACAATCCATAAAAAACAGGGAAGCCATCCAAAAACAGAGGCTGCAATAGGTCCTACAATAGGTGCCCCTCCAGCAATAGAAGCAAAATGATGCCCCATTAAAACTGGGGCTTTTGCAGGTACATAATCAACACCATCAGTCATAGTGTGAGCAGGAGTTTTTTTATCAGGATCTAACCCCACAAGCTTTCCCAAATAGTCACCATAAACCTTAAGAGCAATCGCAAAAGCAACAAGAGCTATTAAAACTAAAATTAAAAGATTCATCTATAATAACCTCCTTTTGCATTAAATAAAAAATAAAATACTATATCAAATTTCTTTGTCCCAGCAACTTATATCTATCAATAAACAATATAATATTTCTAAAGTCCTAAGTATTATCACCTCCTCCCGGTGATTTAATTTTATAAGCAGAAAGTACTTCTTTCCCTTTTTTATTAGAATACAACTTTTGTCCTTTCAAGTCAATTAGTATAAACCGTATATCACACCATCCCTTTATACCAAACAAAAAAGATTTAGAAAATTTAAACTTTTTTACAAAGCTTACCGCTTCTTCGGAAAAACCAGAAGTAGAAACTAATACACCATTTATAATAGTGGACATAATATCTACCGAAGGAGTGAACAGTTTATTAATTAAAGATTTTAAATATTTAGAAAATTCTTCTACTTCATTTTTATTCCCCAACCCGGACAATGCTTTCACCATAGCATATTCTTTGGTATAGTGTTGGTCAATCTTTATCTTCTTAGTCAAAACTTGGCGAAAATGTTCGGTAGAATATTTGGCAAATATATCTACTTTTAGGCCAGATATTTCTTTATCTCTCTCTACTTCATAATAATATTTATAACGTTCTTCTAAATCTTTTAAATACGATTCTAATCTACCTGGTATATTTTCTTCCACTTTTTTACCTTAGACCTATAAATTTTTAAAAACAACTACACCCATTATTATATTCGACAAAAAATTAAAAACTCCTTCTTTTTCTTGAAAATATTTTTAAAGTTTTTCTGATTTAATTTAAATTTATACTATGTTATAATAAATTAGTCGTTAGTAAATATAACCTAGCGTGGAGCGTACAGCGTTTAGCATATAGTTTTTGATTAGTAAAATGCTTTCCCCAATTAAATTAAAAACTTAAAACGAAAAGCGAAAAACCATAATTCAAAACTTAAAACTTTTTCTCTCAATACTAAATTTTAAGTTCTGTTTTTGTTTCTTTATCTTTTCATTTTGCTATATAGTATACGAGATGAGAAAGATAAAACTCAATAGATAAAACAATATAATTTAAATTTTAAATTTTGAGCTATGGCTTTACGTTTTGCGCTTTTCGTTTTTCGCTATATATACTAATTAGGGTTTACGGAAAAAGGAAATTCCCATACAATTAAATTAATACATTAAATATTAAATCTATTAAATGTTTTTTCTTTTTATTTACAAATTTTCAAGGAGGCATTAAAATGAGTCCCGGTTTTTTTAAAAAATTGTTTGGAAAAAGAGAAGAAGATTCCTCAGGATTTCTCTGGATTTATAGCCAGTGTGATAAATGTGGAGAAAAATTTAGAACCCTTGTCAGAAAATACAATGACCTCTCTCCTACTTATAAAGATGATGGACCGGCCTACATATTAAAAAAAGAATTGATTGGTGCGAGTTGTCCTAATCGAATTAATTTATCTTTAGAATTTGATCGGAATTATCGGAAGATATCTGATGAAATCACCGGCGGCCATTTCATTTCCAAAGAAGAATATCAATCTTAAATTTTTAAAAATATTCTATAAACAAATGATAAAAAAATCTTCTTTTTAAAAAATTCAAAATAATTAATTTGAAGAAGAAGAAAAAGTAGAAAAACCTATTTCTTTTAAAATCTTTTTTATTCGTTCTTTATTTTTTATATAAAAAAGGTGAGTCACACATTTACAATCTGAAGAACCAAAACCCTTTTTAATTATTTCGGTAGTTGGATCCTGACAAAATACTTCCGCAGTTTGGCATTCCATCTTTTTATCAATAGTCCAAATCTGTAATATTTTCACCTTTTTATTCTCTAAAAGATAATCTATATGCCAAAAACTCTTCTTATCTTTCTTTAAGTGCCTTCTCAGCCTGACCTCTAAGCAACCTATAGCCGAACCAATATAGATATAATCCCCTTTTTTAAAAGACACTTCTCCTAATTGACCCACTCTGACTTTTAAATCTTCAGATATATATATTAACAATATGTAAGTAGCTTCTGATTTTTTAGTAATATTTATAACTTATTTTCACCTGCCTACTAAAACCATATCCCCAACCTTGCAATCAACATCCTCGGCTATTACCGGACATTTCGCTCTAAATAGAAAAAATATAGATTTATCTTCTTCAGAGAGGGATTCATAATTTCCTTGGCCTTTGCTGATAATCAATTCTGCTTCCTGATATAATTCCATAAATTCCGGAGAGCAATATTTTAATATAGTTCCAGGTGCATCTGAACCACTGGAAGTAATTTTAGCTACTTTATTTATTCCGCAAAATATTGCATCTTCTATTAAAGCATCATTTATAATTGGCTTGCCTCGTACCGCATATATTACTTGCTTTCCCAGTTCTTCTACTAACTCTTCTATTAGCAATCTATCAAAAACTACCTCTCCAGCGTTATCAGCCAAGTAAATTATAGTATCAACTTTATTTAGGGTTTCTTTAAATTGATTATATTTAAAGGTAGTTGAATTATTTTCATTATTAATTATGAAATTTCCTTGAAAAAGATAATCTATTTCTTCTGCCACATTCAAGGAATTTTTCGCTCCATAATCGATAATATTACCGATTATGGATAATTTCACGGCAGTTAACAGTCTATCTTCTGAATTATTTATTTCTTGTTTTAATTTAGGGTAAAGTTTCATGGCAAACTTATTACTATTTTCTTTAATCTCTTTAAAAGGGTCTTTTACACCGGATATTTTTCCGACTAAACTATATATCGCTCTTCCCATCTCTGGTGGGGCTGTTTCTAAAGAAAAATTTGGTATTAACTTAGAAAGTTCATCTATAATCTTTTTTTGTACAATCTCATCTGCTCCCGCAATTCGAGCAGCATCTAAAGCCTGTCTGTAAAAACAAGGAATACAATCTAAATAAGTTCTCATCTAATTTACCTTTGCTCCTTTAATCTTTTATCAATAGTGCCATCAGGAAGCATATTATCAGGATGACATTGGCCTGCTTCTTCCATTTTTCTCCTTATACATTGCTAATAATTACCCCAACAATATTCATTAACCCACTTTATATCTAATTTTCCCTCTTCAAAATATCTTTTCATAGGACAAATATTATACCATTTGCAGATATTTTTTGATTTCATATTTCTAAAATTCTCTATATAGTAAGTTGGCAATTTACTCCGCCCTCGATACAATTCTTGGGGAATAGAGCAAGGATTTTCTTTTTATTTTTAGTACAATGGGTGGGTATAATTAAAGATATATTTTTTAACAAATTATACTCATCAAAATCGTGAAATCCTCCCAATAAAGCATAAATTTCCCCTAATTTATTTGCTGAGTTTAATATCTTATTTATCCCCGAATGTGCACAACCGGTAATAACTACAAGACCTTTAATAGTTGAAATAATTAGAGATTGTTCTTTAATTGATATTCTTGTTTTGCCAATAGGTAAAAAACCTTCTATTTCTCCGGTAGTATAAACTCCAGAATATATTTCTTCTGATTTACTAATTTCATAAACATCACTTCTTTTTTTAATCTCTTCCTTTAGATGTTTAGAAAAAGATTGGGGAATATAAATTTTTAAATTTGGACTTAAATTTAGCAATCGAGCAAGTCCTCCACAATGATCCCAATGACTATGAGAGATGACTACCAAATCTATATATTTAGGGTTTAAACCCAATAATTGCATATTTGAAACAAGTATATCACCATCCCACCCGGTATCGAATAAAATATTCTTCTCTTTGGTTTGAATAAAACAGGAAAAGCCCCATCCCCCTTTTAATCCTGCAATATTTTCTGCAATTTTATTATCATAAACAATGGTAATTTTCATTATCTACACTCCATTTTTATTCACCATGGCAGCGCTGTGGTGCTACATAATTGATATAATACGCTGTGGCAATGTCAAATAATTTTGCTATTTCATTTTAGCGAGAATTAATTTTACTATTTTATTAAAAATTTGCGCGGTATCCGAAACTTTATATTGGAAAATATACGGTTTCCCTTCATCTGTAGAATTTACCATGTTTAAATCTATGGGAATTTTGCCTAAAAAAGGTATATTAAATTCTAAAGCTACCTTTTCTCCGCCTCCCGATTTAAATAAATCGATATTTTTACCACAATGAGGACACTTTAATCCACTCATATTTTCTATAATGCCCAAAATAGGAATGTTAAGGTTTTTTAAAAAATTTACACATTTCCGAGAATCTAATAGAGCTACTCCCTGGGGAGTAGTAACAATAATTCCTCCATCTAATTCCGGAATGAGCTGACAAATTGATAAGGGCTCATCCCCGGTTCCGGGAGGAGAATCAATTATAAGGTAATCCAAATTACCCCATTCCACTTCCCCTAAAAATTGTTTTAAAGCCATCATCTTTAAAGGGCCTCTCCAAATAAGAGGGTCGTCAGAAGTTTCAATTAGAGAAGCCATGGAAACTGCTACTAAATTAGGAGAAACACTCATAGGAATTATTCCTTTGGAACTTCCCTGCAATTTCTTTCCTTCAAACCCTAACATTGTAGCCACCGATGGCCCGTGTAGGTCAGCATCTAATATTCCCACTTTAAAACCCTTTTCACTTAAAGAACAAGCTAAATTAATAGCTACTGAACTTTTCCTTACTCCTCCTTTATTGGAAAGTACTAAAATTTTATGTTTTATTTTAGACATATTTTGTTTAAGTTTTTCATCGAGATTGTTTTCTACTTTCTTCTCCGGATTATCGCAACTTTCTTTTTGATCACAGCTTTTACAATTCATATCGCAATTTTCTACCATTTTTCTCTCCTTACTTTTTCTTATGTGTTTTCGGTAACTGATTTTTTGAATTTTCTTATATAGAATTTATGCCCTTTGTATTCTGATTCTACTAATTTACCTTGTTCGATCATTTCCTCCACAATAGACCAATCAGATTTAGCCCTTTCTAAAAAATCCTTCAGTGCCTCTTCTCTCATAGGATGGACCGAGGTAATACTTAAAATATCTTCTTCTGCTTCACCGGTAAAGGCAAAGGCATTACCTTCATAACCAATAAGACATTCTACCTGATCAACCTTTTCTTTAAAGATGTAGTAACTCTGGTTCACAACTTCCTCAGAAGGAGTTTGCACCCATTTCTCTGCAGGAGGTCTAATAGGCAAAGATAAATAAGATTTATTTGGTTTAAGTTGGGCTAAAAAGTTAGCCACTTTTTTTATATGCTGACTATCATCATTAATATTTTTAATTAACATTGTTTCTGTTATTATTTTCCCTTTAAAAATTCTGCTAAATTCCAGTATACCATCCAAAATAGATTTCAAACACAGACTTCGGTGAGGATGATTCACTCTTCGCCAAATCTCTTCTTCAACAGAATCCACTTTCAGAGAAACCAAATCTGCCTCTTTTAAATTTTCTCTCACCTGTTTCTGATCCACCAAGGAAGCATTGGTAATAACCGCTATTTTAATCCCTAAAGATTTAATCAATTTAATCTCTTTGCCCAAATTAACATCTAAAGTAGGCTCTCCATCGGGTACAAAAGTAAGATAATCAATAGGCTCCCCTTTTTCTCTGCTTTTCTCTACTTTTTTCTGAACTTCATTAAAAATTTGAGAAGGAGAATAAAAGATCTGTGGCTGTATTTTCATATTTGAAGTTTTTCCTATCTGGCAATAAACGCAGGAATAAGTACATATCTTCGGGGGAATATTGTTTATCCCTAAACTACGGCCTAAACGTCTGGAAGGGATTGGCCCAAAAGTAATCATAACATCTCCTTTATCTTAATTAGTTAATTAGTTAGTTTTTATCTTCTGCCATATATCTTTTATCTCTTTAGTGACTGTATTGTCGCTATATTCGACTACCGGCACCCCTTTTACCAGGGCTTCTGTTATTATATTATCAAAATGAATTTTACCTATTACCGGTATATTATTTTTTGAGCACCAGTCTTCGATTTTAACTGAATTTTCTAAATTAATATCGTACTTATTTATTATAACTACCGTTTTTACTCCGAAATGTTGAGCTACTTTTACCACTCTCTTTAAATCATGTAATCCGGAGAGAGTAGGTTCGGTTACCGCTACGGCTAAATTGGCTCCGCTGAGAGTGGCTATAAGGGGACAGCCAATTCCCGGAGGTCCATCTACAATTATTAATTCAAGATCATTTTTTTTAGCAATTGTTTGAGCATTCTGGCGTACTAAAGTAACCAACTTCCCAGAATTTTCTTCCGCAATACCTAATCGGGCATGTACTAAAGGCCCATATTTTGTCTCAGAGATATACCATTCCCCACAATGATTTTCCTTCATCTGAATAGCCTGTACCGGACAAACCAAAGCACATAAACCGCATCCTTCGCAAGATACCAAATCGATTACGGTCTGACCTTTGATTGTTTTAATGGCATCAAAACGGCAGACTTCATGGCATCGGCTGCAATTAGTGCATTTTTCTAAATCTGTACTGGGAATTATTCCGGCATAAAAATCATTTTTTTCTTTTATTTCTGGATGGAGTAAAAGATAAAGATTGGAAGCATCTACATCACAATCTCCCATAACCTTATTTTTAGCTAAAGCAGCCATACTGGCAGTAATAACTGTCTTTCCTGTTCCGCCTTTACCGCTTATTATCACTATTTCCTTCATTTAAAAATACCTCGATTCTTATCATTGCAAAACAAAGCCATAAAAATATTAAATAATTTGCACGATTTTTTGAAAAAGCTGAATAAATTTCTTCTCATGGGAGGGATTTATCTTAACTATAGGGATGCCTTTAGAATATGCAACTGCAATCTCCCTATCCAGAGGGATAGAAAGTAAAAGAGGAATATCATTTTTCTTACAATATTCTTCTACCTTATGGTCTCCAATATCACACTTATTTAATACTACACCGTGAGGAATATTTAATTTTTTAAGCACTTCCACTGCTAAAATAAGGTCATGCAATCCAAAAGGAGTCGGTTCAGTAACTAATATAGTGTAATCGCTACCTTTTATGGATTCGATAACCGGACATGAAGTACCCGGAGGGGCATCAATCAAGGTGATGTGATTGTTTGTAATATTGTTATCTCTATTATCACTGTAATTTTTTTTAATTTTCTTTTTAATTTTCTTTATTATAGGAGGAGACATCGGTTCTCCTATATTTAAACGTCCATGTGTAAAGTTAATAGATCCTGCTTTGCCCTCTTCTAAAATTCCTATTTCATTTCCCTCTTCACTAATTGCCTTTTCCGGGCAAAATAACATGCAAGCCCCACAGCCATGACACCGACCAGGGAAAACTAAAACTTTATTCTTGGTAACTGCGATAGCATTAAAAACACAAACTTCCGCACATTTACCGCAATAATTACATTTTTTATCATTAATTTTTGGCACAGGAATCTCTACTGATTCCGAACTTGTTATAATGGGTTTTAAAAAAAGGTGGGCATTTGGCTCTTCTACATCACAATCTAAAAACTGCACATTTTTTTCTTTATCTTTGGCTAAAGCCAAAGCAAGATTAACGGCAATTGTTGTTTTACCAGTCCCACCCTTTCCGCTCGCTACTGAAATTATCATTTAGTTTAATCCTTCCATTTTATCCTATTGTCTTATCATCATAGCGCTACACTTAGGGCATTTAATGCTGCTGCAAGGAACACCTACTTGATGAGGAACTATAGCACCACAAGAAGGACAAACACAATTGCCACCTATTCCAATTCCTCCGCCTCCCCGGCGTCCCTGTCCGGCACCTCTTCCCCGGCCAGTTCCCGGTCCTGCTCCTGTTGGTCCGGTACCATCTCCTCTTGGCATCTTTTTACCTCCTTATTTCGTTGATTAGTTAGTTTGTTATTTAATTATTTTGTTTTCTGATATAGATTGTTAAGTTTTAATAAAAATGTTTATTCTAATTAATACCGGTCTAAATATTTATTTCATATTTCTTTATTTTAAATTATTCTTAATATTGTCTCTGCTTCTAGTGAAGATGAGTATCTTCTTCGGAGTGATCACATTCTTCTTTTTCCAAACCATAACCTTTTCCTGCGCCAGGTTTACAAAACGATTCTCCGGCTTCTAATTTTCCCTGCACAAATTTTTCTATCACTTCTTCAATCTTTCCGGTGACTCCTATTACCGGAGTAATCTTTTTTTCAGCAAATAACATCTGCGCTCTATTTCCCATACCTCCACAAATTATATATTCTACTCCACGTTCTGCAAGAAAATTTGGCAAAAATGCAGGCTGGTGACCAGGATTATTTATTTCCTCTACTTTTGGAACCTTACCTTCTTCAATCTCAACAATAGTAAAAGAAGGACATCTTCCAAAATGAGCTGACACAAAGCCTGCATCGGTTGAAATTGCTATTTTCATTTTTTTACTCTCCTATTTTTTTATTTCTATTTTTTCATTCCTGAATGAGCTGAAGCATTAGCCTGGGAAATTGCCTTAAGTTTACCTGATTTAAATTTATCAATAGCTTCTTGAACTGTACCACTTGCTCCGGTTATCACTTTTATACCTGCTGCCTGTAAAGTCTGAAAGGCATTGGGGCCACAACTTCCGGTTAATACTGTCTCTACTCCCTTATCAGCCATTATTTGGCCTGATTGTATTCCTACTCCTCCCATCCCCTGGGCACCGGTATTTTCTATTGCCTCAAATTTATTACTCTCGGTATCAAATAATATAAAATAATGACACCTACCAAATCGAGGATCAACCTTATCCTCTAATTTTGCTCCCATAGAAGTAATTGCTATTTTCATTTTTTAATCCTCCTTTTTAGCAATTAACTTAATAAGTTAATTGCGTAATGTGTAATGAGTGCGGGGCGGATTTATCCGCCCCGCACCTTCTTTATTTCTTTTCGCTTTTTTCTAATTCTGTAATACGTTTATTAATTGCTTCAAGTTGTTCTTTTAAAGCTTTTGCTTCTTCGGCTAACATCTCCATCTCTTGTTTGGGTTCTACTGGTGGTTGATAAAATCCGCCTCCATAGTCCACAGGAGGAGGAGTTATGGGATAGGGGTATGCAGGCCAAAATGCCCTTCGAAAACCTCTGCCCATTCCTCTGCCGAATCCCCTGCCATAACCGAAACCTAAACCTGGTCTGCCTACATAGGGATTCATAAACCCCGCTACCGGATAACCAGCACAATATCCGGCTGCTCTTCCAGTCATGGGACCTAATCCTCTTGGTCCAGTTCCATCTCCTCTTGGCATATTTTTCATCTCCTTTCCATTTTGTTTTTTAAAATACTCTTATTATAATGGTAATCATTTTCAATAAAATACATTAAAAAAATTTATCTATTCTTCTTTGTCTGAACATTCATTACACAATCCATAAAATTGAATAGTGTGATTTTTAATTTCAAAATTATATTTTTTAGAAAGTTCTTTTTCTGTTTTTTTTAGTAACTCTATTTCTTCATCTATAAAATCTGTATAATCGATTATCCGACCGCAATTAGTGCATATTAGATGGTGATGATGGTACGGCTCCTTGGTTCCACGAGCTAACTCATATCTTGCTCGCCTATCACCAAAATCAAATTTAAAGACCAAGCCCATATTAATCAATAGCTCTAATGTTCGGTAAACAGTGGTAAGGCCGATAGCCGGATAAATATTATGTACTTTTAAATATATATCTTCTGCACTTAGATGTTCTTTTGACTCATCCAAGACCTGTAAAATGATTTGACGTGGAATAGTAATTCTATAACCACAGCCTCTAAATTCACCGTGCCACCACTTTGCCGGTCCTCCACCCCATCTCCCTGGCATATTATTAGTCCTTTCTTATTGATAATGATTACCATTAACATAATATACTATATGAAATTTTTTGTCAAGTATTTTTAATTTCATATTACGTATCACGTAAAAAATTAGTTAGTTAGTTAAAAAAACAAATTCAAGATAGGAAATTTATTTTTTGTTTATAGTTTATAGTTTATAGTTTTTAGATAAAGAAAATCAGTTTACGGTTATCAGTCATTTGGTCATCAGTAGCATTACAGCGTTGTCGTGATGAATAGAGAAGACACGGCACGCCGTGCCTCTACCATTATCATTATGCGGGCGTATAGCAATACGCCCCTACTTTTTATAACTCGCAATCTATAATAATTATCTAGATAGTTAGATAATTAACTAGCCCGCTACTAATTCTTTAACCGGGTAACTGGATAACTATTCTTACGCTATACGCTATATCCTCTACGCTAAAATACGAGATACGATTTTCTTTACTATATACTCGATACTATTTCTTAATATACAAGTCGAGTAATGGTGGCTAAAATAATGGCTAAAATAGAAGTAAAAGCTATAGTAAATAAAGTCCGTTTACTCCCAATTTCTTTCCATAGAACCGCAATAGTCGCTGCACAAGGAACATAAAAAATTATAAAGATGGTAAAAGTCATAATCTGAGTCATGGACATTACAGCGATAACATTGGTAGTTCCTATTGCTTGGATCAACATTAACATAGAAAGTTCTTTACGAAGAATACCGAATATCAGAGTAGTACCCACCACTAAAGGGAGTCCGAGTAGAGAGGTTAGAGGAGAAAAAAAGTTATTTATAAGCATATCCGTCTTATAATATTGTAATAAACTTAAAACTGTACTGCCTACAATAAGTAAAGGCCAGGCTATGAATATAAATTCTTTCATTCTAAGCCAGGTCTTGGCTAAAGCAACTCTTATAGAAGGAACATGATAAGCCGGAATTTCCAAGATCATTCCCGGAGTTATCTCTGGCAGCAAGCGAGATAATATCTTTCCTGATATGATAATTACAATAATATTTAAAATATAAACTGCTAAAGCTGCTTGAGGACTAATGTAAAAAGCCACTAATGCAAATATTATAGTCATTCGCGCAGCACAGGGAATCATGGTAGCCAGCACAGAGGCAATAAAACGGTCTCTTTCCGATTCCAAAATTCTGGTAGCCATTATAGCCGGAACAGTACAGCCATACCCTAATATAAAAGGTATAACTGCCTTACCGTGTAAACCAATCTTATGTAAAAACGCGTCTAAGAGAAAAGCTATGCGAGGCAAATAACCTAAATCCTCTAAAATAGCCAAGCCAAATAAAAAGGGGAATAGGTAAGGCAAGACAATAGCTATCCCGCCGGCTAACCCCTGGATAATGCCACTTATAATAAAAAATGATAGAGTGTTTGGATTGATACTCTTCCCTATTAAAGGAATTAGCCTATAAAAATAATCCAGTAATGGTTCTTCTACCATTTTCCCTACACCAAAAATTAAATTAAAAAATAAGTAAAAGATTAAACCTAAAGAAATATACCCCAAAAATGGATGCATTAAAATATTATCCAGATAATCTATTAGACTTGTATGAGGTCTAGTAAGTAAAACTACAGATTCATATATATTCATGGATAAATGATGCCGTTCAGAGGAAACAACTACATCGGATTGTCTACCATGAGTTTCACTAAGTTGATTTTGAAAATGGATAATATCTTTAAAAATATCTTTATCTCTCTTCTCAAAATTCTCCATATAATAACTATCATTTTCTAAATATTTAATAGCCAAAAACCGTTCAGTTACATTAAATTCTTGGCTAATCTGTTTCTTCTTAATTTGTATAGATAATTGTGTTACAACATCCTCTACATCTTTACTAAAATTTAGAGTTTTGCCTATTCTCTTTTCTTCTCCTATCTTACAGGCCATAGAAAAAAGTTTTTTCACTCCTTTTCCTTTTAAGGCGATTGTTGGTACTACTGGAATACTAAGGATTTTAGATAATTTTTCAATATTAATCTTAATGCCTTTACGATCAGCTTCATCAATCATATTAAGACAAATTACCATGGGTAGCTTAAGTTCTAAAAGTTGAAGAGTAAGCTCTAAACTTCTACTAAGCAAAGATGCATCGATAACGTTTATAACTACATCGACATTACCTTTTAGCAAATACTTTCTGGCTTCAAGTTCAGCCAGATCAAACGAAGTTAAGGAATAGGTCCCTGGCAAATCTACTAACTCAATGGTTTGTCCAAGAAGATTAAATTTTGTTAGGGTATATTTTACGGTCTTTCCAGGAAAATTAGAAGTTATTGCCTTATATCCCGCAACATCATTAAAGACAGTGCTTTTACCTGAGTTAGGTTGTCCCATAAGAGCAATTTTCATTATTCTGCCTCCACCACAACTTTTCTGGCTACTCCCCTGCCCAAGGCAACCTGGTTCCCATGGACACTTATTAAAATGGGTCCTCGCATAATAGCACTCCTTTTTACAGTTATTATGTCTCCAGGATGGATACCTAAACAACCTAAGCGTTGTCTTATCCCCCATCCCCCGGAAATACTTACAACTTTTACTTTTTGATTTTCGCCTATTGAATCCAGAGTAATTGTCATATTTTTTTATTCTCTCTCCCTCAATATTTTTTCTTTATAATTTTTTATTTTTATTACTGCTTCTTTCCAGTAAGCCTCTTTTTTTCAAATATTCTTGAAAATTTTCTTTCCACTTGGAGCTTTCTGGTAATAAACTAATGAATTCTACAAATTCAAGCAGACAAGTTATGGTTTCTGGTGAAACATCATGCTCTAACTTGCAAGCATCCTGTTGAGCATTTTGTTCATCAACTCCGATAATCTTTAAAAACTCCACTAGTAAAGTATGTCGCTTTTTGATCTCCTGGGCTAATTTTTTGCCCTTCCCAGTGAATATAATTCCTCCATATTTTTCATAAACTATATATTTATTTTCTGATAATTTTTTGATCATTTCAGATACACTGGGACGGCTTACCTCTAATTTATCAGCAATATCTTTTGCTTTAACATATCCTTTTTTATTCTGTAAATTCCATATTGCCTCAAGATAATCTTCCATATTTCTGGTAGTCATCTAAAATATACATCTCCTTTTTAGAATTTTCAGATTTGTTTAAAATGTTTTTTTATATTATAAAATACCCTATCTTAATTAGGTATTCCTAACTTTATTAAATAATATCATAGACTTGTGAAAATTGCAAGATACAGATACAGAAAAAGCAGAAGGTTAAAACCTTCTGCTTTTAATCATCTACACTAACTAAATTAAAATCAATTACAATAAAAATTTATTATCCCCCTGCAATTGAATGGATTACCTGGACATCGTCTCCATCCATAATCGCGGTATCTTTATATTTTTCCTTGGGAATATATTTACCATTGACCTTCACCATTATTAAAGGAAAAGTATATTTACATCTTTCGAGTAAAAGGGCAACGGTTAAATCTTCTTCCCATTCTCTATTTCTTCCGTTTACTTTGATCATGATTGATATTTTTTCACCAGCTCTACCACTTCTGGAAAATCTATCTTTAATTTATTAATATTTTCTGAGGTAGGCACGCCGTTAGAATCCCATCCTCTCCGCTTGTATACGGCATCGCAAAGTTTTTGATATTGTTCTTCTCTATAAGTTCGAAGAACTTTCATCTTTTCTTCGGTTGTTTTACCTTTGATATCAAATTTAACTATCTCTTGAAGTTGTTGGTCGTAAAGTTCCTTTCGCGATTCGTATTCTTCGGCTGTTACCGGTCCAACAGCCCGATAGGGAACTATATCATGTCCACGAGTGCCAAAACCCATCTTCAGATTAAATAATCTCTGGAGATTATGGACTCTTTCTGATTGTAAAATCAATCCTTCAGGCGTAAGGTGTTTACCGGTAACCCCCTCGAAAAGCCAGCAATAATTTTCCACATGTTCAGGAACTTTTGCTGCCTCCATTCCATGATGTTTCTGTTTGTTGTCTTCTGGCTCAATATCATTCCAGGGCAATTTACAGAGGCCAACAATAGAAAACCAGGTTCGGAATAAAGGAAAATAATGGAGTGCTTCAGCTTTATCTTCAAAGGTAGGAATCTGATTATTTATCTGGTCCATAAAGATAAGCCAGGATTCATCATGCTGGGGTCCTTTATTGGCTATTCCATATCCTCCCTGCTGAGCTAAAGATTCTTTAGTTACATATTCGGAAAATTCCATCCCTTTACATTCCATACCGATATCCTGTAAAAATTGCGCATCTGCGCCATATTTCTCTGCTAATATTTTTTTTATCTGTCTGATACCTAATCCGGCAATTTTACCAAATCCTTTTCCTTCTGCCATCTGGTGAATTAATTCTAAAGCTGCTTTTGCATTTCCAAAGTTAAGTTCTAAACCCTCAGTAATTTCTTTATTTATAATATTATTTTCGTAACACTCCATAAGAAAAGCCATAGTGGTGCTAACTCCGATAGTATCCATCCCATAATTATCACAATAAAAATTTGCTTCTAAGATAAAATCAGGGTCGAAACATCCGCAATTTCCTCCAAATCCGGCAGTAGTTTCATACTCAGGTCCATCCACCAGAACTTTTTCTCCTTTTAAAGGTCCGGTGGTTAATTCAAACCCATCTACTGCATGAGAACAACGCATAGCGCAACCCACCCAACAGGAATCACCTGCTTGATTCTGAGTTAGGCGCTGATGCCACACTTTGGAATCTATTTTAATAGCATCCGGATGTGAACCAAATTTATAATTATGGACGGGCAGGCAATTATAATTCTGCATATGGTCTAATAAATTAACCGTCCCTATTTCTCGCATTCCGCACTGCATATGATCTAATTCCAATATTTCTTTAGTTAATCTTCGTCCGGCTTTTTTAATAAGCTCGGGATAAGCTGCATTATTAGAGCCCGCGTTTACCCCGGAATATTTAACCACGATTGCCAAAATTTTCTTATCACGGAAGACACTTCCTGTTCCTCCACGCCCCGCTTGTTTAATCCGAACTTTCCTGCGACGCACATCATACCAGGTGACATTTAAAATTCCTAAATTGGTATTTTCTGCACCTCTT
>JABUBM010000042.1_pt1 | contig 27172 bp, 18 predicted proteins | sample 7240321 | NCBI WGS metagenome assembly JABUBM01 (sample SAMN07256344, study PRJNA390944) | subsurface metagenome | isolation source: Methane hydrate marine sediment | place: Pacific Ocean: Eastern North Pacific, ODP site 1244 | collected 2002
AGATATGGCAAAAGAATATCAAGACGCAATGTTGAATCGAGTGGAATATTTTAAGGAACAAAACCAAAAAAAGAGTCAATTTAATAGCACCGTTCAAAACACAGTAGTACAAGCTTTGAGTACAATTTTGGATCTAAAAATCCAAGTAGACAAATCGCTTGGAGAAGAGAACTTGAAAAAAGTTCATGATTTTATAGATCAAATTTTATTATTAGGCTTATAAAAAAGCTTTATTTTTTAATTTTATTTTTACTATTTTCTTTTAAAACATAAAGATAACATTTTTATCTTATTTTACTTGTTGTTTTAATGGGTACGCTAATAAGATGTCGATTTTGATAAAGTTATACGGAAATTTGAGGGAAAAAGTAAAAGATACCGATTTAGAGAAAGGTTTCCCTATTACGTTAAACATTGAAGGTAATGAGATACATACTGTCCTCGATATTCTTGACAAATTCAATATTGAAGGTAACGAAATTAGTCATATTTTTGTAAATGGTCAGTATTGTGGACCCGGTAAAGAAGTCAGAGATGGAGATCGGGTAGGCTTGTTCTCTAAGAAAATGGCGTTAATGTTCGTCGAAATACCCCACCTTAATTCTATTTACGTAACAGTTAAACTCTTTGCAAACTTAAGAAAATACGGCGTTCCTAAATCAGTTATTGAAATTCCTGAAGGAAGTACAATTAAATCTGTCTTGGAAAAAGTAAAGATTCCTAATGAGGAAAAGAAATTAATTTTCATGGTTAATGGCTTACCCCGATACGACAGAAATTTAGTTATTAAAGATAAAGATATTCTCGCGATTTTTCCTCCTATCGGAGGGGGATAAAAATTTTAACTTAAACTTATTCCACAAATTATTTTTTATATCGAATATTTTTTATCTAGAATACCATGGTTTTTACTTTAATCACATTGCCCATAACGATTTTATTTATTGTAATGGGACTTAGTCAATTATATTACGCCACTAAATTAAAAAGAAGGTTTCCTAAGGAGCATAATTTTTACAATTCATTTATCGTTGTTTTATTATGGATTGTTTCCGGAATTATTTACCCCTTTTTTTATATGGAAGATAATGAACACATAAGATTCCATCAGTCGTTTTCCATGAGTATTATTTGTATTTATTCTCTCTTATTAATATTTTCTATATTAATATATCAGCATCGTGTCGTGTTAAAAGATAGACCGTACCTCAAACAAAATCGCACGCTCGCAAAATTTCTCGAAAAATATGAATTAATTAACGTAAAGCAGAATAACAACAAATCCTATTCCTTGAGAACCGATTTTCACAGAAAATTGTTTCATTTAATTCCTGCTGGAGTAATAATTATATTATGGAATTTTGCAGTCCACATATGGGAGGGAGTATGGCACGCAGATCAAGTATGGGGCATTACAGGACATGATTTTGGAATGTTTTTAATTCTAACAATTGGTTATACGGGAGTAATGTTATTTGCCGCTTTGGATTTTATACGCTTATCTTATATTTTTGAAAATCGGAATATATATCATCTATTACCGGATAGTCTGTCAAATCTGTTAATAAAGGCTTTAAAGCGTAATGAAATCTACGAGTTTACTAAAACTGTGATGTTAGTTTTGTCAATGGTGCCATTACTTTTTCTACCGTTTGGAGTTTTTGCTGCAGCTGCGTTAATAACTAGTATAGGGGACGGATTTGCCTCACTTGTAGGAGTTGCTTTTGGAAAGCACCACTTCCCAAAAAATAACAATAAAACCATAATTGGATACATTTCTGGGTTTTTAGCTTCTTTTGGTGTAAGCTTATTTGCGTTATTTTTGTTTGAGCCTGCTTTATTGCCTTTTAAAGTAATTGTAATATCTTTAAGTGGCGGGATTGTATTTTTAATAATCGATTTATTAAGTTTAAAGATTGACGATAATATTCTAAATCCTATTTTTTGCGGAATAATTATGACATTCTTTTACATTATTTTGTAGTCCTATTTTTTGTAGGTATTAAGCTTTAATTTTTTGAGAAAAATATTTTGATGGACACTTTGATCCTATACATTTATTAATAAATAAGTCCAAATCTATTTTTAACAACTTATTTTAAAAAAATTGACAATTAAAATTGAGATAAAATGACTGAAAAAAATAACGAGAATCTAAGTAATAGGTCAAAATCTTACTTTAAATATCTAATATTTGTCTTGATGCTCGTTCAAATACTTGATACATATAGTACTATTTATCCCGGTTATTTATCCCGGTTCAATTCCTTCTTTGATTGTGGCTGAATTTTTAGGTGGATTACCAACAAATGAAGCTAATTCTATTGTAGCATTGGCAGGGAGCATAACATCGATAGGAATGTATTTTCTTTTTTTCAATCAATATTTAGTAGATATTGTTGGTAGAAAATTAATGTTGGCTATTACCGTTGTTGGGATGAGCATCGCGTCGTTAGGTATGTTTTTCTCTGTTAATTATGTAATGTACGTATCTTTTGGGTTTTTCTTGAACTTTTTCTTTATGAGCGATATTTGGCTGATTATTATAAATGAAGAGTCAAAAACAAGTAAACGAGCTTTAAATTCAAATATCATATTAATGGCTGGATTAATAGGGGCTATAATAATGGTAATCTGTCGTTTTATTTTTATAACAGATGTAAGCCCTAATTGGAGAGGAATGACATTATTTCCGATAATTTTAGGAATTCCATTATTCTTTGTAATTTATTTCACTCTTAAAGAAAGTTCTAAGTTTCAGCTCATGAAAGAAAATAAGGAACAAAAATCTCGAACCTTTATTGGAGATATAAAATCACTTTTTCAAATAGATGATTGCAAACCTTATATAACAATGTTAATCATTTCTTTTTTGTTTGGGTTTTCAAATCTATTCATTGGATTATTTGAAAAATATATTGCTGATATAGGAACAATTTCTCAGACACTGGTTTCTATTATATTCTTTTTAACAATATTCACAGTAATGATTGCATACCTAATAAACGGATTTCTAGCTGATAGGATTGGAAGGAAGCCATTATTATACCTATGGTCGTTTTTATTGCCAATATCAGTAATTATATGGGTATTTGGCGCGATAAGTCCTCAAAGTGCGTTTCTAATTGTCTTTATGGGCTACGCTTTAAGTCATATCTCTTTTTGGGGGTTATGGGGGGTGATTAGACTCATTACATTAGAATTGGTGCCAACTGATAAAAGAGGAACTGGACTCGGATTTAGAAGCCTAATAGGGGCTTTTGGTACAACTATTGGATTGTTATTGAGCAGCTTAGCCATTCTATTATTCGGTTTAGGTGCTACTTTTCTTATTTTTGTAATAGTAAATCTTGGAATAATTCCCTTAGGGTATTTTTTTATAAAGGAGACTAAAGGCGTAGATTTAGCTGAAATTAAGTAAGAATTAAATAAACTTTTCTTTTTCTCTTTTAAAAATAAATTTAATCATAATCCAATCTTAACTTTAAAAAAATGCATCCATCTTTTTAATGCCCTTGATTTCCTCAAAAGATATGCCGAGAGCGTCTAATACCTGCTCTAAAGCAGATTTTAACAACTCGCGATATTTTTTAGAATTAATATCTTGAAGTTTTGCATGCTCCGTCACTTTAGCGCCAATAGGTCCTTTGCTTTTTATGAATTGTACTACGACTCCTTTTTGATATCTTTTTTTTATTGCTATTATTTCATTCTCACTAGCGTTATTAGCTAGGGCTTTTGCGATTTCTATTTCAATAAAAGTATTAGCTGCTCTTACATGCTGAGGCACGGTTTTGATATAATCTTTCAGATGTTTTTGTAGAGCTATATTTATTGTGTAATCTTCTAAAGTAAAAGCTCCTACTTTCCCAATCTTTTTTAGATTATCTTTGACAATTGCGATAATTTCTTTCCTTGCTAGTTGAAACTCATCATCATTAGTAATCTGTTTTAAAATTTCTAGTAATTGGCTAAAAGCTTTTTTGATGAATTCTGGCGTGTTTTTCTTTTTAACGACTAACCCTTTAATATCAACATATTTAGTATCTTTATAAATTCCAATATAATTTTTCTTTCTTTGTGAGAGTGCTAAGAATTGGTATGTTTTTTCCTCTTCTAAATCTAAGTCTAATTCTTTTTTGCTCCAATCTGATATTTCCTTCATTTGAGACTTAGATGGATTTGATAGAAAGACAGAGTCCGTATCTCCGTAAAGCACTTTGACCCCAAGCTCTTCTGCTTTCTTTATCGTCTGTTTTATGGAGTATTGTCCAATTCCTGTTGTACTCTCTGCAACAGGTAAACAAAACAAGGGGAAATTTTTGGAACCAAATACGCCGTAGCTTGCATTTATAAACACTTTTAGCGCTTGTTGGATTGTATAGTAATAACTACGTTGTTTTTGAGTTAAGGTTTTATCGCTCGATTTCGGTTTAAAGTATTTTACTCTGGTATCTCGGAAGAAACCAACTACGTAAGAAAATATTCCCATTTTATGAGTACAGATATGATAAGGAGTTCCTTTAACGAGGTTGTCTTCGTCATCTTTGTGAGGACAGAGAACAGTTTCGTAGGATAAATTAAATTCCTTTATGATAGAAGGATAAAGGCTCGCGAAATCCATAACTACTACATCAAAATGAATTCCAGGAACAGGTTGAATAACATACGCGCCTTGAAATTTACCGTCGGAAAATTTTGACATCAAAGCGCCACCTTTCTTATAATCTGAAATTTCGGATTTTCTAGGAATGAGAAATTTTTTGCGACGATGTTCGAAGAAAAAAATGTTTTGTATCCATGTTGAAATTTGCCGTCGCACCATATCGTGAATTGGCATTTTTGTAATCCTACATAATAAAACGATCAAATTCCAGACTAAAGAATTATTGAATTTTGTTAGGTCTAAAGTTAATATTGAATCTTTAAGATTATACCAAGCAAGGACGCCATATTCCATGTCATGGATTTCTTCTTCGTGTGCGTATTTTTTTTCACCTAACAACGCGGCACTTATGGAATTTAAAGAAGCACTTTGATAAGCTCCACTAAAAGCATAACCAGAAATACTTCTATTGAAGAAAAAGTTAAAAACATCAATGTGAACACCTTTTCTTAAGTCACATTCTGCTTTCGACATTATTCCAAAACCTCTTTTTACATGAATTGGATTTAAATCTCTCTCAATTTTTAATTTCTCTGCTCTGTGAAACATGTAACTTAAATCAAAATTATCTCCATTGAAAGTAATAACTACAGGGCAATCCCACAAAATTCTAAAGCTTTCAACCAACAACTCCTTTTCGGTTTTAAAGAAATATAATTTAGCATCGTTGGGGAAACTTTCATGGAGTTTGTTGAAATTAAAACCTTCACGTTCTAACATATACACCAATTTTAAACCATCAGAAGCCACAAATGATATGCTAATTATTTCTTGGGCCGCAAGGCGAGGGTCGGGAATCCTAAAATCTCTTTCCCCCACTTTAACTTCAATATCCATAGCTAATCGTTTCACATCGGGAATTGGCGTAAGGAAAATGTCTATAAATTTCTCAGAAAATTCTTGCATTTCAGGTGCTTCATTTTTAAATATCTCTTTTAATTCGCTTGTTAATTTTTTAGTTTCTTCTGTACTTTCTTGGTAATTAATCTTTTCAAGTTTTCCGTTATTAATTCGATAAATTAATCCAGGAATTAATTGCCTATCAAAAATATAATTTAAATGATATCTTATGTCTGCCTCCCACGCTTTTATTTCATTTTCCCCTAAGATGTTTTTGATATTAACTCCAGAACCTCCTATATCTATAGGCGTCTTGCCATATATCTTCGTTATAGTTATTTCTTTATCGCTAAGCAGTTCAAAACGCTTTATTTCTTCGAACCTTTTAAACCCTTGGTAATGAATAAGTTTATTCGTTTTCCCTGTTTTTTCTAAGTAAGTTAATTTTTCTAATTCTGAAATTGATTCTTTGCTTAAGCAATAAGGCTCATGGTCGGTGGTATCTATCCATATCTTGATATCGTCGTTATCCAAATCGTAAAATTTACAGTAAGCTTTATTTTGACCTCCATCATAATCGACATCTAAAAGTAATCCTCTTTCTAAATTTTCGACGATGTCTCCCTTTTCAATCAAATATCTAAGGTACTTCGAACTTACAGATTCTCTATGAACCTTTTGTAAGGGAATATTACCTTCTTTTAAACCAAAATTATGGCTTTTTGTTTTAAAAAAGAGTTTTTGTGGTACTTTATGTGACTCCGGTTCCGGTTCTGGTTCCGTTTTAGTTTGCTCTACATCTTTCACCTCTTTTTCGTTAGAATCATCTTGCTTTTTAATGTCACTTTCTATTTTTCTCGTTTGAGGTTGTGTTTCTTCGACGAAAGAAAAAAGAGATTTTTGTTTGTCATCAATGGGCTTTTTTTTTCTTGGACTTGGCAATTTAACAACCAAAAAATAATTTAAATTAATCTATTTAATATTATAATATATTACAATATAGATTTTAATCTCACTTATTCCGAGTTTAATATTTAAAAAAAAGCAAAAAGTTAATTCCTTACATCTATTTAATAAGCCCTTAAGTATAAGCTAATCAATTTAAAAAGATAATATTATTAAAACAAATATCATATGATATATCACTAAAAAAGCAGAAAACGAGAAACTTATAATGGAGAATGGAAAAGATATAGCTGATTTTGCGGTAAATTATGGTGTTTCTCATGGGGCATCCTATATCGAAGCAAGAGTTGTAGATTCAAGAGATGAAAGTTATGCTACGAGAAATGGCGTTATACTTAGTGGGGGAATTACTTACTCAAGTGGGATTGCAATTCGAGTTCTTGCTAATGGAGGAATGGGTTTTTGTTCTACAGCAAATTTAACTAAAAACACTATTGAAGATGTGATTGAAGAAGCGATAAAATTAGCTAAAGCTAGTAAAAGAAAAACACCTATAACATTTTCTGATGAGAAGGTTGTTCAAGCAAAATGGAAGACGCCTGTAAAGATAAAGTTTGAGGATATTTCTATTGAAGAAAAACAGAAATTTATGATTGATATAGATAAAATTTTGAATAAAGAATTTCGATTTAAATTACCTACAAGGACTTTTATATTGGACCTATATTCCGATGAAAAATATATTGTTACCAGTGAGGGTTCAAAAGTTGAGTCTGAAAATTCAATAATATCTACAATTTCTTTCAATACTGCTAAAGGGAAAGCGGGAGGAGAACAAAGAATGCTAAACTTAGGGGGGACTAGCGGATGGGAATGGATTGAAGAAAAAAATGTGGTTGAAAAAATTTTAGACGATAATAAGTGTTTAGTGAAAGCTGCTCGAAACGCAATCGAAACGAATCTAAACGAAGTAGATGTCGTTATTAGTGGTGAGGTTGCTGGAATAATGGCTCATGAAAATGTGGGTCATCCTAGTGAAGCAAATCGGATTTTAGGGCGAGAAGGCGCGCAAGCAGGAGAATCTTTTTATTTAGACCTAATACAAAAAGGAAATCTTGGTGATATTAAAATGGGAAGAGACGAAGTCACTATAATTGACGACCCAACTCGTTCTGGTAATTCTGGGTTTTACCTTTACGATGATGAGTGTGTGAAAGCCCGTCCGCGTTATCTGATAAAAAAGGGGATGTTGAATGAATTGCTTCTAAACCGCGAATATGCTAGTAGATATAACACAAAATCTAATGCTGCAGCACGGGCAATTAATTATAAAAGAGAGCCTATTATTCGTATGGCTAATACTTATTTTGCTCCAGGAGATTTTACATTTGAAGAATTATTTGATGATATTAAAACAGGAATTTACATGAAAAGTTTTACTGAATGGAATATCGATGACCGCCGTTTTCAAAGTAAATATGTTGGTCTTGAAGTATATTTAATTGAAAACGGGGAAATAACAGATACAATGATTCGTCGACCCATTCTTGAATTAACTACATTTGGTATTCTAGGTAATGTTGATGCTGTTTCTAAAGAATTCAATTCGCCCCATGGATATTGTGGAAAGGGTGAACCGAGCCAAGGAGTCCCTGTGTGGTTGGGAGGACCACATGTCCGATTGAGAAATATAAACTTAGGAGGTAAAAATAAATGAGGGAAAATGAGAACTTTCTTAAAGTCGCCATTGAATTTGCCCAAAAAGAAAATATCGACGAGATTATCGCTCAAAGAATCAAGGGAAAAACATACCAAATAAGGTTTTCAAATTCTTTGATAGATAATTCTAAGATATGGAATAATGATATCTTAGAGCTTTTTCTTGCAAAAGGAAAAAGAACAACTCAAATCGTTATAGAAGCTCCAACTCCAACGAAAATCAGAAAAACTATTATAAAAGCGTCTAAATTTCTTTTGAAGCTGCCAGAAAGTTTTCTTTACAATGGGATGGAAAGTAACCTACATACATATAAAAAGTTAGATCAAATCTTCGACCCAAAAATAATGAACTTTTCAGAAAAAGCCCCAGAACTTGTCAACGCAGCGATACAAACATCATTGGAAAGTGGAGCTAAAAAAGTTGCAGGAGTACTTTACTTTGGATACTCTAAAACAGAATTAATGACTAGTTATGGAAATGAAGGCTCTTACGATGGCTCATACTACCGATTTACAATCCGATCCTTTGTTGATGCCGAAAGCAGTGGACAAGGAATTGTTTGTAGTAGAAATCTTTCAGGAGTTGAAAAAAAATTTATTCAAGCTGGCGTTAAAGCTGGTGAAATCGCTAAAATGGCAGTAGGAGGTACGCAAGGTCACCCAGGAAAATACGATGTCATAATGAGTCCTACAGTTGCTGCTAATGTTTTAGGTCAAGTTTTTGATGGTGTAAATCCCCTTAAAATAATGATTGGTATGAGCCCTCTTAAAAACGAACATATTGGAAAACAAATTGCGCCTGAAGATTTTACAGTAGTAGATAATGCTCTACTTGATAATGGATTGGGAAGCCGTCCTTTTGATGTAGAGGGCACTCCTACGGGTAAAACTCCAATTTTTACAAATGGAATTCTTGAAGGATTACTCATAATTACATCAACAAGTAAGATGGAACAAGTAGAAAATACGGGTAATTCAATATTTTTCGACTTCGGTATTGGTTCTAAATTCCTAGCACCTGGCCCCTCTAATATAGTTATCAGCGGAGGAAATTATTCTTTAGAAGAGATTATTGCCGAATGTAAAAAACCTACGATCTATTTAACTTCTAATTGGTATACTCGTTTCACAAATATGATGGATGGTTTATTTTCAACGATACCTCGAGATGGCATGTTTCTTATTGAAAACGGTGAAATTAAAAAACCAGTAAGAAAACTTCGTTTATCTGATATTCTACTGAGAATTTGTTCAAATATTTCAGCAATAGGTAAGGATGTTCAACAAATTTATTGGTGGGAGGTAGAAACCCCAACATTCTCACCAACTATAAAAGTAAATAATTGTACCATTACTGCAGCAACTCAGTAAGCAAACCTTTCTATATTGCTTGGGTTACTGGTTTTTTCTATTTTCTTTAATAATCTTTGAAATTTCAGAAAGTAGTAATTGCTTTTCAGCAATAAAGAAATGTAATTTACTCTTTTCAGGATGCTCGTTGTAAATAAATTCAGCTAATTCTTTAGTTTCATCTTTAGTGGGTGTGAGTAGTTCCCCATTAACATTTTCATTTATCAATAACACCAAATTATCTGTTTCAAGTGGTTTTATATCATACCCATTCTTCACATTTTTATTAATCTTTATGCATAACTCAGCAAGAATCCAGACAGATTTGTCGTAATTTTCTCCCGTTTTATACCGTTGATAGGCTAAAATCTCTATATCCTCTTTAGTAAACAAACTAAATTACAACTCCTTTTCAATAATATAGAAGCTTAATAATCTAATTAATGAAAAAGTAAAGTTTACTTTTAACTATTTGTGTCAGAAAAAAAGAAAAAATATAATTCTTAGAAATAAACTGGAAATTTTGAAGAATAAACTGGAAAACAATTATATCAGGTAAAAATTACGAGGCGGTCGTTGGGTTTGTTTTCCTTTTTGTTCTTTTTCTCTCTTGAACTAAAACTTAGAAAAAAGATTTTTCTCTCCTGAACTAATGAAATTATTTCAATGGTTCAACTACATATCTGACTTAGAAATTAGGCAAATCAAAAAATCGAATATTAAGTTTTATTGGGTTCTTTCTTTAATTACCACTTTTTTTTCATTTCCTTTTATATTTTTTTAAAGAAAATCAGAACTCCATTTTTGGCTTTTCTGGATCGTATACTCATTTTGTAAAGAGCATTTGTAAATTTGTAAAGAGCTAAAGTCGATTTTTTTCGCTTGTTTGGAGTCTGACGCTTCTTGTATCCTTTCTTTAAGAGTTAGTAAGCCTCCGGTGGGAATTGAACCCACGACCGGCTGATGTCTTGAAACTTGAATAGTTTATACAAGTCAGCTGCTCCACCGCTGAGCTACGAAGGCTTAATTAAGTGTATCTTAAAATCTTCTATTCTTATATATAATAAAAACAAAATTGATTTGAACTTTATGATTTTTAAAAAAAAATATAAAAAAAATTTAAGATTTAATCTTATTCTTTATTAAACTTAGCTTCTTAACTCGTAATCTAAAGGATCGATTTTTCTAAAAATTAAGTAGCTTGCCAACAAAATTACAGCGCAGAAAGCAGAAACGAAGAAAAATATCATATAGAAGCTATTTGTAAACAAAACGAAAAGAGCAAAAAGACCTGCACCGACAATTGTACCTACGGTTTGACCCAAATTTGCTAGTGAAACTAATGTTGCAAAATATGTACTTTTAAGTTTAGGATAGTAATTCTTTGATAAATCTCCGCGTACTGTTTGATTTACTACAGTTAAAGCGTTTTGAAGAGCACCTAGAAAGAACAGAAATATCATTCCAAATATTAACGGAACAATTTCGCCAGTTAATAATGCAAAAGGTATGACTAATATTAAAAAAGATGGAATATATGTTAAGTAGATGTATGAAAGAGTCTTTTTACGGCTTCGGTCACCAAATTTGCCTGCAATAAGAGAACCAAAAACTATGCCAAACCCATTAACAAGGTAAAATATCGAACTCCACGCTTGTAAATCAACGGCACCCCCTCCAACAATCGTTAGTAACGTTTCACTGACATCGATAATGCCCATGGCAATTAACACAAGGTACATAAAGAAATTTAAAAGCATAACTGCTGGAATGCCTGCCAAGAAAGTATACATAAAGACTTTCCAATTTCGCTTTTTTGTAACAATTGTCAATAAATCCAATCCAAATTCCTTCGATGACCTCTTTTCAAGAGTAGGTTCTTTGACAAGGTAGGGAAAGACGCTAGATAAAATCACTAAAACTCCCGTTACGATAAATAAGACGGGTACAATATTTAAAGCTAAAAAAACCAATGCTAAAAGCATTCCTCCCGCACCGTAACCTAAAAACATCATAGTCCAAGTATATCCTTGAACTCGTGCTAACTTTTCTTTAGGTGTAACATCGAGAATTAAACCGTCTAAGGCGGTATCTGCAAAAGCCATTCCTAATTGCGTCATAAAGTAATATATTGTCAACCAAAGATAAATCTCATTAACAGGTAGATAAAATGCCATTGCGATCCACCAAACACCTCCAAAGACACCAAAACTAAGTATCCACGGGAATCGTTGACCATACTTTTTAGAACCCCATCTATCGTTGAATACTCCCACAATCATTTTAATTGTCCAAGGTAAGCTCCCTATTGATAAAATGACTAACCATATAGCAATATCATACGACCCACCTAATGTATGTGCTAAGTACTGAGGAAAGAACAGAAATGGAATTCCTTGAGAAAAACCTTCACAGAGATAAAAGAAGACAAAAATGTACGTGTATTTTTTACTATAATTAACATCTGAATTCATAAAAAATCTTATGTTTTTTTTCTATTTAAATGTTTAGAGTATAAAAAGGAGTTTTATATGTCTATTTAATTAGTTTTACGTAGTTGAAATGTATTTAAACAAAATAAATTCACAAAATAAATATTATTAAAATGTTTTATTAAAACTAATAAATAGAAGATTTGTCGAAATTGAAAGACAATTTAATCAAAAAGCTTCTGAAAGTTAAGGATAGCACTAGCGTAAAAGTACGGTTTAACGATACAGATGCGATGGGAATTGTCCATTTTAAAAATTATATAGTTTATTTTGACGATGGATTTGTTAGTTTTATGAATAGCCTTTTATCTCCAAAAAGGATAGAGGATACTGTCCATGAAGGGACTGTTTTTGGGGTTAAAAAAGTGGAGATAACCTACCAAGGTTCAGCTAAGTTTGGCGATTATGTTATAGTCGAAACTCAGATAAAAAAAATAGGAACATCGTCTATTACCTTTCAACACGAGCTTTTTAGAGAATCGGATAAAACTCTAATAGCTAGTGTAGAATGCGTGAGATTAGCAATGGAACTTAAAACAAATAGATTGCTCAATGTGGTTGATTTTTTTGCTAATTATTTATGATTTCCATCAATTATTCTGTAATTATTAATTGTAAAGAAAAAGTATTAAGAAGTTGAAACTTTAGGAGCAGGAATAAACACTTTCCTAAGTCCTGTCCGTTGTAGTTCTATAGCATCTTCGGGACAATTATTAGCGCACACTCCACAGCCAATACATCTTTCTTCGTTAACGATAGCAGTAGCTTCTTCTAAATCAATTGCATCCATTGGACATAATTCTAAACACGTACCGCATCCAACGCAATCGATTTCACTAACATGTGCGATATAAGAAGTATAAGTATGAGTAGGGGAAGCGCCATTATAAAATGCTTGAAGGTTCTGGCAGCAACAACGGCAACAGTTACAAATTGCGAGCTCTTCCATAAATGGATCTCCTTTTACATGAAAAGTTTTATGAATTAACCCTAAATCTTCTGCTTTCTTTAATATCTTTAAAGCCTCTTTCTTAGAGATCTTCTTAGCAAAACTTTGATCTATTGCAAATTTAGCAGTTCTGCCAAAACTTAAACAGTTCTGCCGTGGAGCATTAATTTTGCAAGGATCTTCTAGTAAATCTTTAAAGTGTCTGCAATAACAATGTGAAACGCCAATAATTTCGTATTTTTCTATGATTTTTCTTACTTCTTCTTCGGGTAACGTTAATTCTTCGTGTGGTTCTATTTGTTGTTCAATAGGGACCACCCTATCGATAGGAGGTGCGTTTTTAAACGCGTTCATTACAATATCATAGTTTTTTCGAGTAATTTCTGCTTCATCTTTAAACAACTGTTCCCATAGTTTCGCTAGTTTCTTTTGTTTTGCTCCCGTTTCACCTCGCATGAGAGTAAATTCCAATAATCCCGGTAGAAAAGCCACTAAACGATAAACCATCACACCAGTAGTCCTACTGGGTATAGCCGTTATCATTCCGATGTGCATTAACTCATTTAGCATTATGTTTAATGATGCTTCATCTAAATCAAATTTAGATTTAATTTGGTCCCGATTAAGAGATTTTCGAAACTTTAAAAGAAATTTTAATTGTTCTTCGTTTATCAATGTCTTTAACAATTCGATAAGGGTGTCATTAATGGGTACAGGTGGACCTCCTGCCTTTAAAATATTTCTTGCAAGTTGATACCATAATTTATCAGTCATCTATTATCCCTTATTTTAAGTTGTTGTTATCCTTGGAGGCGGAACAAAAACCTCTCTATTTCCAGTTCTTTCTAAGTTTTAAATTTTCTTAGTTATTACACTTCAGAGAAATAATTTAAGTTTTTGTTTTTAATTTTTGAAAAATAGACCATTTTTATATTTATTTTTCGTAAAAGTCGTCTAAAGTGGATTGAGTTTGCAACTTATTAAGATAATCTTGATAAGTAAATACCGATCGCTTATATAACATATCTCTTAACCTTGAAATTCGATTATTAACCTCTGTGAGAGAAAGACCATCACTTTTATATTTTTGCTCCAATAAAGACAAGAAAGTCTCTATAATACGAACTTGCATTCCGCGATCATTTTTAAATCTATTAATATTATTGGGATGGAGAGAATATGGAATGCGTATTAATATGATGTTATTATCTATACTTAGTTGGTCTTTTTCTCTGTCAAGCTGAAAACCCCATTTAAAATCATCGTATGTCCCATGGTATTTAAGAACCTGCTGGAAGTGCTGTACCTCGTCATACTCAAAAGCTAAGTTTATTATCTCACCAAATAATTTCAATTCTACATACCCATCAAAATGCATATGTCCTCCCTTAGAGCTTTTAAGCCAACTAAAAGTTTTATGGTGTTCAAAATTCTTCTTAAAAAGGTGCATGAAAAGGAACAAAACGTAATTTTCCTCATTATATTTGGAGCATTTTGGGCACCATAACCTTTGATATATAACAGCTTTCCCAGTTTTTTCAAACGATATTCCACACACACCACATTCCCATTTATACTTATTCGCAGTGGATATCCAATGGTCAGATAAAAATTTACCGGGACGACCCGTTTTCTCAATTCCTACTATTTTAGCGAATTCTATTGCATCTTGTTTAGAATAACTTCTAGAAAAAGTAGCCATACCTTCAAGGAGAATACTGTTATATGTTTTAGTGCTTAAAAAACCTTGAATTATTTTACTTACATACCGATAATTATTTGGAACTCTATACCCTAGCTCAATCATTCGATCCCTAACCTTAGAAGGTAGTTTTAGCTCTCTGAATAATTTTACCATGAGAAGTGCTTCAGACTTAGAAATGCGATAAACTTTATTTTTCATTATATTGGTGTACTCTGGCTTACCCATAATAGAGACAAGTCTTCTTTTGAAAGTAGAGGGGGAGGGATTTTTACCACTTTCTCTACAAAAAATCTTATGAGATTGTGCTAATCCATGAACGACATATAATTCTACCCAATGAATCATCTCGGTTATTGAATAAGATAAAAAGGACTCTTTATTTTTAACTATAGATTCGAAATAGTTTTTACCTAAGGCTTTTACTAAATAATTTAGTAGTGTTATAGTCCTTGGTACCTCAATACCTTCCCTATTAAGTACTTCCCTAACTTTTTCTGTATCACGATGTGCTTCAAATAATTCTAACCAATGCAACTTTTTAAGAACGCCATCTGGAAGCAGTTGGACAGATGAAGGTGCAGCTAAATTTCTTACTTGAGGGGGACCAGAATTGTTCTTAATTATGAAAGGTTCTTCATTTCTGTTAAAATCGTCCATATTCACGCTAGTTTTTGAACTTTCAATCTTTATTTTATCTACAGATTTTAGATCATCTCTAATTATACGATCAAATTTGTTAAGACTCTCATCATTCCATTTCATGGATATAATAAGATACACCTTACTTATTAACCATCGGGAGTATATGATGAAATCTTCCCGATACTGGCGGTTGGATTGAATCTTAGCCTGCAATTGTTTCAGATAGCGTTCAAATTCCTCCTTAGAGATTTCATGTAGGTTCTTTAAGAAATCAGCCTTAATTCGCATATTCTGAACATGCCTTATAGACATATAGAGGTCGTTAATGGCATTTTCAGGTACTTCCAAGCCACTGAGATCGATTTGCCCTTTGCTTTCTAAATGTAGTGCATGAAAATAAGTAAGGCGAGAAAATACAATAATGAAATTACTCTTAAAGATTAGTGGAAACTCCTTGTCGTAAAAAATGCGGCCAATTGGGTAATGTAAAGCGTCTGGGTTGCTTTCTAAATCTTTTTGAGGCTTAGTAGGTGTATCATTGGTATTATTAGAGGCGTTTTTAATAATTTCGGCATGATTAAAATTATATTTGTTTTGAGCTATTTTTATTAAATCTCCACAATTTTCGCAGTAGACATCGTTCCTATCATCTTTGATTTTTTTGAGAATATCGTCTGAAAAAGATGAAGAACAAAATCTGCATTGGTTTGAATTGATATCATCTTCGATCATACACTTTATTCTTGACGATTCTATTTAAAAGAAAAATATTTTTAAATAAAACTTTAAACATTGAGGATTTAGTTATGAAGCTATATTTTGAATATTTAAATATTTTAAAATTAACTTTATTCATAATTGAAGATATTGAATGATGGTATGATTCTGTACGATAACTAACATTATTTAAGTTTCTATGTTAATATTTCACATCATTTTTATCCTCGGAGGCGGAACAAATACTTCTCTATTTCCAGTTCTTCGTAATTTAATAGCAATTGAATTGCAATGATGAACACATACGCCACACCCTATACATCTACTTTCGTTAACAACAGCAATAGCATCTTCCAATTCAATTGCCTCCATTGGACATTTCTCTACACATGTTCCGCAACCTATGCATATATCATCAATCACTTTTGCTAAATAACTAGTATAGCAATGGTATGGCATAATGCCGTTCCAAAATAAAGAAAATATACCACAACAACATTTACAACAATTGCAAATAGCTTCTTCGTCTAATTCTGGTTTGAGGTGAGTATGGAACGCTTTATGGACGAGTCCTTCGTCTGATGCCTTATTAATTATTTTTATTGCTTCTTCCTTTGAAATTTGGTTTCCAAAGTTATGTTCTATCGCAAATTGTGCGCTTTTTCCTAACAATAAGCAGTTCAATCTTTCGTTTGTAACTTTACAAGAGTCCTCTAATAGATCTTTCTCATGTCGACAATAGCAATGAACGAGAGCAATATCCTCGTATTTATTTATTATTTTTGAGGCTTCTTCATACGGTAGTATTTTATCAACTGGAACATCCTCAATTTCTTCCTCAACGGGTACGACTCTTGTAATAGGTGGAAATTTTTTAAACTGAGGGACAATGTGATCGTAGTTTCTTTGAGTTCCTTCACTCATTATTTCAAACATTTTGTTAAAAAGGTGCGCCAGTTTTTTTTGTTTTTCTCCTGTTTCGCCTCTCGTAAATTGCATTTCAAATAAACCAGGAAAGGGGCCCAGCAGCCTATATACCATTATTCCCGTTCTCCTGCTTGGAACGCCTACTACGACTCCGTTATCCATTAATTCGTTTAAAGTCTGGTTTAGGACCTCGTCATTTAAAGTTGTTTTTTCTCTTATCTCATCTATACTAAGAGAAGGTTTTTTAAAGATTGCAATGAAATCTGCTTGTTCTTCAATCATTATTAGTTTTAGCAATTCAAGAAGAGTATCATTAACAGCCATAGGAAGTTGTCCAGCTTTAACTATCGTTCGCGCCGCTTTATACCAAATTTTTTTACGATCTTTAACCATTTTTTATAATCCCCTTAGTAATACCTAATCCTAATTAAACAGATTGTAAAATGCTTAATTTAATTAAAATTCTATGTTATGTTATAAAAAGATTATTTTTTAAACTAGCGATATTAGCAATTATTAAAGCGGTTCTCTTACTAAATAATAAATCTTTTCAGATTCGCATTTTGGACAATTTGTCTTGCGTTCTTGCGAGGCTAGTTCATCTTCCCACTCTTCATTACAATTTAGGCACCCATAGCCCTTAAAACCCTGTTTAAAATTAATATTCCCCCCATAAACACGTATATCTTTTCCTTCAATAAGAGCTTGAGTGATTTTTTGATGAGCTTTATCCAAAATCCTAGAAAATGTTGGTTGAGATACACCCATTTTTTCTGCAGATTCCTTTTGATTCAAGGAAATATAATGCTTTAATCGCATTGCTTCGAATTCTGCGACCGTTAAACCAACAAAATCCACTAATAATGGGTCTCTTCTCTCAGATTGGAAGTAAAAATTATTTGGCGTACTTTTTACCTGTCTCATCCTTGTACGACGACCCATTTTAACACAACACTATTATTATTAAAATTTTTAATAATTATTCGCAATTGATATATTTATTTATGAAAAATATTCATTTTAAATATTGGGTTATACAATATAAAATACAATAACTATATTTATCAAAAAAATTTGGTTGATCAAATGGCGACAAGCGAAAATGAATATAAATTGATTTATACAGGTATTTTTTCTTCTTTATATTTTACTCAAGGAGTTATACTGTGAGTATATTTACTGTAATTATACCTGTATATCTGTTAAAAAAGCTTGGTTCAGTTGACACGGCGGCTCTTTCGTTCATATTTTCCATTATTTTAACGCCTTTTATTCTTAAATTGATATATGGCTTATTAAGCGATAGATTTGGTTCGAAAAAACTTGGTAGAAGGAAACCATAGATATTAGGTTCCACCAGTTTTACAGGAATTATGTGGATAATATTATCATTATTAATTCCCTTTTTACTTGATTCAAATCCTTCAGGAATTCTTGGTTATATAACTTTACTTGGTTTTATAATAATTTTAGGAGTAGCGATTTCGGATACCGCAATGGACGGATTTATTCTTGATATTTGTCCAAAAGATAAATTAGGGCGTACTACAGGAACAGTTTGGGCATTTAGATCTGTGGGAATAATAATTGGAGGTCCTTTAATTTTGGTCATTATTCAATTTATACAATTTGAATTAACCCTAATTGTAATTAGTATCCTTACAATTCTATTTGGGCTTTTAACTCTGAAAATACCTCACACAACTATTACTGAAAAAGTAAGATTGGGAAAAAATCTTAAATCAATGTTTAAGAGGGGCGAAAACTGGAAGCTGTTTGGGTTTTCGTTTTTTATGGCAATTGTAAGTGGTGTTATATTTACAATGATTTCACTATACGTATTAGTACAAGCGGGCGTTGTTGCCGGTGAAGGCGCTACCCTTGATTTATTAGAAGAAGATATAAGCCTATACAACCCTCAGGCTATAATAACATTAATTATAGGATTAGGGGTTATTATAGGCGCGTTTGTAGGAGGTTCAATTGCAGATCGCAAAACAAGAAGGTTATCCGTTTTTCTATCACTTTCATTAGGAACGATTGCTCTTTTGTTGCAGCTAATTCCTACTGAATGGTTCATTTTACTAGTTTTTACTTTTATTATTGGAGCTTCGAGTGGTTGGAACAATTCAAGTTTTTCGGCTGTAGCAAGTGAATATTCAAAGCAATATCCTGAAGCAACAAGTACATTTTATTCTATTTGCACATCTTTTGCCAATTTAGGCATACAAACAGGGTTAATTCTTACCGGAATAGTGTTTAGCACTTTATCTAGTACGGTAACAGATATTAGGAATATTTTTGGAGTTGTCTTTATCATGATGATATTCCTTCTTAATCTTGCGTTAATTCCTTTCTTATTAATGGATCGCAAACAATATGAGTATAAGTTAAATAAAGGAGAACAAATACTATCTACCCAAAAATCATAAAAACTTAAATATTATTTTTTTTTATTTTGATATTTTTATTTAATTTCTTCTTAATCTAATAATTAGTTTAATATTTGCAAATTCTTTTCATAAGATTTTTAACTGTTTATAAATGAAGTAATACAAATTTTAATTCTCTAAAATTTATGTGGTGTTTAAAATTAATATAAAATACGCTAATAGAATTAACAGATTACCGCCGTATATTTTCGTTGAAATTGAAAAATTGAAAAATGAAAAAGAAAGGCAAGGAATTGACTTAATATCATTAGGCATCGGAGATCCAGATTTAACAACTCCAGATTTAATTCTTAACGAAATAATTAAACAAGTACGATATCCAGAAAATCAAAATTATCCAACTAGTATGGGTGAACAAGATTTTAGAGAGGCAGTTCAGAGATGGTATAAAGTAAGATTCAATATAGAATTTGATGTGGATAATGAGGTAAGTAATTTAATTGGGGGAAAAGAAGGTATAGCCAATATAGCAAGAGCTTTTGTTAACCCGGGAGATATTGTGTTGTGTCCTAGCCCGGGATATCCTGTTTATGAAAACGGTGCTACAAAATTATGCGATGGAGAACCATATCTAGTACCGTTATTAGAAGAAAATAACTTTCTACCGGAATTTGAAACCATTAATACTAGTATTCTTAAAAAAGCTAAATTGATGTATTTGAATTACCCCAATAATCCAACTGGAGCTACTGCACCTAAAGCGTTTTTAAAAAAAGCAGTTGACTACGCTGAAGATTATAATTTTATTATTGTTTATGACAATCCTTATTCTGAGTTCACTTTTGAAGATTATATTGCCCCCTCTCTCTTACAAATAGACCAAAATCACATAGAACTTAATAGTGCGTCAAAAATGTTTTGTATGACGGGATTTAGATGTGGATGGGCAGTTGGACATGAAGATATAATTAAGGGAATTAGAAAAGTAAAATCTCAAATTGATTCTGGAAGTCCAAAATTTATTCAAAAAGCTGTTATTAAAGGTTTGAGCGAATACACATCTGAAAAAAAGCCCAAAATTGTAAAAGAAATTATAGAAACATATGAAAGAAGGCGAGATGCGTTAATAAAGGGTCTCAATGAAATAGGATGGAAAACTGAAAAACCAAAAGCAACTTTTTATGTATGGTCTCATATACCTGAAGGAGAAACTAATAGTATGGATTTCGTAAAGAAATTGATAGATTTTGGAGTAGTTCTCACTCCTGGAGCAGGATTTGGTAAGTTTGGAGAAGGTTTTGTAAGATTTGCATTAACTCAACCAATCAATAAAATAAAAGAAGCTTTAGAAAGAATAGAAAAAATAATTAATTAAAAAAGAATTAAAGTTATTTAGATAAATTTTGATATTTTTTTCTCAGATAAGCTATTCTTTTCTGATCTTCGCTTTCAATTATACCAGGATAGGCATCTGAGATATCAAGCATCATCATGACGGGGGCATTATCAGAATTCCAATCTTTATAATACTCTAATATCATTTCAGGTTCTATTTTTTCGGCCATTTCTGTTTTTCACCTCCTTTTTATAATTTAAATTTTTACGCAGAAAATTAAACCCCCATTCCACCTTTTTCTAAAAAATTGAGAAAGTATTACACTAAAAGAATAAATCCAAACAATTCAAAAGAAAAAGAGTAAGAAAAAGGATTTATTCTCTTCATAACACTGTAACAGTGGGAATAATGGCTCTCTTGCAGCCAGCCCATGTACTAGTATTATGTCGTGAAAAATTCATTATTGTAACAATAAAACGAGTGTACACTAATAAATATTGTGGGTTTTTTTTCCCATCTGTTTTGATTTTAAGGTTTTGCTTTGTCATTTTTGTCAAGAGCGAGATATCATAATTCTTTAAATCAATTGAACAATAAATTAATTTATAAGAATAAAATGGATATTCTTAATTTTTATTATAAATTGAGACCGATGGATAAAAAAATTGTATTGGTAGGCGCGGGTAGTACCTCATTTGGGCCTTCTACTTTCTTAGATCTTTATCAAAGCGATGTTCTAAGCGGATCAACCGTTGTATTACACGATATCAATAAGGAACACTTAGAAATCATTTTTGAGTTAATTGAAACTGAAAATAAGATCCATAATGATAAATTCAATGTTGAACACACCACAAACCGCAAAAATGCTTTGAAAGGAGCAGATTTCGTTATTAGTTCTATCGAAGTTGGAGATCGCTTTAAATTGTGGAGAGAAGATTACGAAATTCCTAGAAAGTATGGATCTACTCAGATATTAGGAGAATGTGGTGGCCCTGGAGGAACTATACATGCTTTTAGGATTATTCCTCCAATAGTAGAAATTGTGAAAGATGTTGAGGAAATATGTCCCGCTGCGTTTTTCATAAACTTTTCAAATCCTATGGCTAGAGTATGCTTAGCAATCAAAAGAACGGCTCCAAATCTTAAATTTGTAGGACTTTGCCATCAAATCGGATTTCTTAATTATCACATACCTAGAATGGTGAAAAAGAAATTGGATAATTTAAAGTTAAAGCCGTATGGATTAAATCATTTTGGGTTTTTAATGGGGCTCGAGGAGTTAGCTAGCGGAAAAGATTTAATGCCAGAATTTAATAGTAAGGCAAGTGAGTACTTTAAACAGCGCGAAGACAGGTTTGAATTTTCTAACTTAACTTTTGAGGTTTATAAAAGATTTAGCTATTTTCCCTATGTGGGTGATAATCATCTCGGTGAATATTTACAATTCGGAGGAGAATTCACTGAAACGCAAGATATGATCGATTGGATTGATAATACTGATAAACACGGTAAAAGGATTAATAGACGCGTTCTAAGGCACTACAAACGCCTTAAAGAAGGGAGGTATCTTAAGAAAGGAATGCTCGCTAAGGGACATTCTGGAGAAAGAGCAATCCCTATTATTGAAGCAATAATTACCGATGAAAATACTTATGAGAGCGCTGTAAACGTTCCAAATGACGGGATCATTGAAAATTTACCTCAAGACCTCGTTGTCGAATGTCCAGTTACGGTGGATAAAGATGGCGTACATGGTGTCAAATGGGGGATGTTGCCAAAAAACATTGCTGCAATACTTAGAATTGAAGCGACTATTCAAGATTTATGCGTTGAAGACATTTTAAAGAAGTCAAAAGATATCGCAATAGCAAGCTTAGCTGTTGATCCAAATGTGGGAAGTTTTGAAATTGCGGAAAAAATCTTTACCGAAATAAAATCTAACAGTAATTACTATGATTATTTTAAATAATCAAGCGAAAGAATTGACTCAGTCTATTAAACAACATCGAAGTGAAACATACAAATTTTACTAATTATTCTTCCTTAAAGCTGTAATTTCATAACCAAAATTTTTTGTTTCATATAATGGTGCTAGAGCGTGAGACACAGGACTATCAAAAAGTCTATAGGTTGAAAAATTACAGTTATACACAAATTCTTAGAGCTTTACGAGTAAAATGCAGAATTTATCGGTAAATTATATCAATACATTTTTTTATGAGTATCACCTTATGTTAGCTCATGGATTCTAATGTTGTAAAAAAATCTGAAATTAAATACGAAAAAGCTACTAACATTCTTTGGAAAGTGTGGTGGTTTAGCTTTTATTTATTAATTGTTCCTTCAAGTATTACGGCATTAGGTTATTTTATATTTCTATTTATAAGCAAAGACATAATTTTTTCCTTAGGATTTTCTGTCCTCACATTTATTTTTTCATTACTATTTTTTTATAAATTTTATGATAAATATAGAAATGATCCCATATTCCTTAATCAAACAAATAATCCTACATCAAGGATTCATATTTTATTCTTAGTAACTATTTTTTCTTTAATTGTAACCCCCATTTTCGAGTTAATCACTACAGATTACTTTTTTGGATTATTACCTTTAATTTCTTTTTGCGTGCTCTATTTAATAGTTTTTTACTATTACTATTTCAAACCTATAGACTTCTTTAACGCCTCTGAAGGCGAATTCAAGCGCTCAATTAGCTTTTCTTTAGCATCCAAACAGTTTTACAACATTGTCGTAATCTTAAATTTTATTATTCATATTTTATTTCTCTCTTACACATTTTATACAAATCTTTCATGGTTGTTCGCGTTAATTACAAATATTATCTTTTATTTCGTCACACTATTATCTACCAAAACTATCCGTAGAAAAATCAATGATTCAATCAAAGAGAATAAAAGATTTTTGATAGATTTGATTAAATTTCATAAAAAATACTCAATTTCAATTCTTAGCTTAATTTTCGTTCTGTTAATCCAAATGCCTTTTGTTATAATTGGAATTTACAGTTTATCTGGACCACCTCCCACGCCTACTGAATTAATAAATATTTTCTTTTTATCCATGATGTTCTTTCTAATTTATTTAAAAATTAGAGTATATCTCGCTTTTTATTATAAAAAAATTCTTATGAGGTTACCCAAGAATGAAATCTGATAAAGTTGAGGATAGTTTGCCTAAAGAGTTCGGTAAGTATCAGAAGTTAAATCTAATTTTGTCAATTTTAATTTTAGGGGTTATTATTTTATTCTCGTTTCTCGTAGATTTTCCGATACTTATCCTATTCTCGCTACTATTTTTAATCATCCTCTCGTATTACGAGCAGAAAGCAAACTTTTGCCCAAAAAAATACAGTAAATACATTTTTTTAATTAATTCTACGGGGATTTTTGCGACAATTGTTTTTTGGTTTGTGCCTTTGCCATTAAATATCCAATTTATAATATTGATTATAGGATTATACTTAATCTTAGAAATTTTTGCGACAAGAGGTTATTTCGTTAAAGAGAATGTTTTGATTGCTCAACATATTTTAGCTGTTTCTAGTTTTATCGCGATAATTTACTCTTTTTTCGATATTTTTTCCTTTATTTACATTGATTTTACAACAGATCCTATTCTAATAATTTTTTCAGAATTTTTGCTACATACTTTAACGATTCTATCACTAACATTAGTCTCTTTTTATTACCTCTATGTGCGACACTTTCGAAAACATCCATGGGATAATTTTAATAGATGTATGATGGTATTAGTTTTATTAATAGAATTAACATCATACATCGTAATTAATCTTAGAAATTATTTCTCGTTAGACCTAATTTTATTTAGTAATGGTTTGATTTTGTCAACAATCTTATTTCCAGGTATTTTTTTGGTATTTACTTTCATAAATTATTTGATTGGCGTTTTCTCATCAAGAACAACTCTTTCTTACATTTACTACTCATGTTGGGGTTTAATGCTGACATTTGGTCTTTCAATTATGTTTATTTTTGTATTTATTAATCTGACAATTGTAATTTCCATTTTATTATTTTTCTCAGTCTCTTCGTATTATCTATTGAAATTTGGGCAGAAAATCGAAAAGATAAGCGAAAGTTCAATAGTTAAGTTTACTCGTATCAATTCTTATTTTATTTTTATAGAACTATTTTTCCTATTATTTTCTATATTTTTTGATTTGTTTTCATATTTAGCACTAATCAATGATATTATTATTTCAGCATATGCGTCATTTATAGGAATAACCTTTCTAAATAACATAATTTTAAAGAAAAAATTAATCTCAGAATCGAACAGGGTTATAATAAACGAGCTTTCTTTAATATTTACATCCGTTTTAATTTTTTATTATTCTTTTATTTATTTTTTCGGTTCCATTTTCGTACTGGTTTTTCCTTTTTTAATTTCAACTATTTCATTTTATTTACCCCTTAAATATATACTAAACAAAACGACCCATCAAACCTTTATAAAAAGATTAATAAAGTTGAATAGCATTGTATTATGCGCGTCATTGCTCCTTATTCCAACGGCATTTAGCTTACAGTTAGTATCGATAGGATACGATTTCAATGCGTTTAATGTCGTTAATTTTACATTGTATATTTTTTATGGAATTTTAGTTTTTCTTTATAATTTCTCAAGACAACTCAAAATTAGAGAAAAAAGAATAGAACTAATGGTTAAATTACAGATTATCATTGGATTTATCGTTACAGGTACCACCATGTTCTACTATCCATTTGTCTTGCTTAAAGAAACTTCGTACTCAATAATTTTTCCCTTGCTCTCTGCTTCAAGTTTCTTATTTATTCCTCTTATGTATTCTTATAAAAAAGAGTTTTTTAATACCAAATTAGTTAAAAAGATAATAATTCTGAATAGTATCCTATTTTGGAGCATTATTATTTTTATACCTTCTATGATTGGGTTAGAGATCGTTAGATTAGGGATGCCCGCTGATCCAATCTTAATTACTTTATTTTCCGTAATATTATTTTTTGTTTCTTTAAAATTCTTTGATCAGATTTCATCTTATATAGGATTGAAAGAAGGAATGATTAATATTATTAAGATAATTCAACCATTTATTTGGTTATTCGTTAGTATTCTAATTTCTTTAATCTTTTTCAATCTAAATTTAATCGTAACAATTACTTGGTTAAGAAATGTTATTTTTGCCGGCGCGCTTTTGTTATTTTTTATACTTAACACATACAATTTAATTCTTTTAGAAGATTTAAAACAATCAGTATTTGAAGACGAAACAAGTAAGTTAGATTATTACAAAATTTACAAAATTTATGAATTTAATAAAAATATTATAATTTTCGGCGTAATCATTTCACTATCGCTTTTATTAACATCAATCGTCCAAGTTTTTAATTACAACCAATTTTTTATTGATAATAATCTTCAATTATTAGGTTTTAGCCTCGACATTGCTATATTTTTACTAATATTATTACTCGCCCTTAATGTTAGCGATAAATTGATAAAAATAGACTTCGAAAGAGTCAAAGTTACATCTGAATTAATAATATGGATAATTCTAAAATCTATTATTTTATTTAATTTAGCCTTGTATCCTATTCAATTGTCGTTTTTCAATAAAATTGTACTATTAATTCTTGCCTTCACAGTTTTAAGTCCCATTTCTCATTTTTATTTAGAAAGAAGATTTTTACTCTTAGAAAATACTCAATTAGCAATAAGAAAAAGCATAGGGGGGTTGTTTTTCCTATCAATTATTTGTCTTTCCACTGAAATTATTTGGAACATCTCTTCAATAACTTTAGTCCCATATTTTAATCAAGAGATGCTCATAATTCTTGTTTTCGGGAAAATATTTCTATTTTCAAATTATTATCTTCTACGATATAATGCTATTGCAGAAAGAGAATCTGGGTTTCATATCTATAATTTATTTGGAATTTCGTTAGTACTACTGATTTCATTCTTATTCCCTCTCTCATTAGTTTTCTCATTACCGTTTATGATATTTTTATTACAAAGAAACAGAGATTCCTATTTTCGCTTGTTTTTCTATTTCATACTAAGTATTGTGACATTTATTGAAGCAACAGGGTTCTTGGTTTCACTTGAAGTTCTACCTTCCCTTGAAGCATTATCGATTAGTACGTCGTCTACCATATACTTAATATCTTTAATATCAGTATTTTTTACATCAATTATTTTGAATATAAGAAGAGAAAATAACATTGAAAAATTCATACTTTACTTTTTAATATCTTTACTTTCGTTTATTTTGTTAACACCCTATATATATCTAATATATAACACGACTACCTCATTATTCATTTTCTTGTGTTTAATGGGTAATTTCTATTTTCAGAAAGAGGAGAAGCGATATAAATGGTTTATTAAACCTTGTGTCCTTCTTATGATTTTTAATTTTATTAGTTTTCTATCTTATTCATTCTTTTTTACTGATATTATATTTTCATCCTATAATCCGATACTAAGTTTTACGTTAACTT
>JABUBM010000043.1_pt1 | contig 26826 bp, 44 predicted proteins | sample 7240321 | NCBI WGS metagenome assembly JABUBM01 (sample SAMN07256344, study PRJNA390944) | subsurface metagenome | isolation source: Methane hydrate marine sediment | place: Pacific Ocean: Eastern North Pacific, ODP site 1244 | collected 2002
TTTAAGATCGGCCGCAACCAGGCTCAGTTGATAGTAAAGGAATGCGCTAGAAAAGCAGGGGTGGAGGAGCTGGTAAACCCTGAGACCGGTAAGGCGCGTGGCGTTTCGCCTCACCGGTTGAGGGATGCGTTTGCAATTATGGCAGTCAAACACGATGACTCTACCGACGCCATCAGGATGCTCCAGGAGCACCTGGGCCATCAAAGTATTGCCACGACTATGAAGTATAGAAAATTGTCAGGTGAGGAGTTGACAGAATGGTATCAGAACCTGAAATTATAAGGCCATATCGGGGAGGATTCCTCCGGCCATTCGGGTTGGGGCTATTCATAAGGTATTATTTGGCGGGGCTCGGTCCCTACGGCTCACTGAGAATAGACCCGGTGGAAGGGGCCTGCCAAACCGATATCCGGGAGCACTATAAAATGGCGCTGTTCAAGGCGCATGCTGAAGATGCCGTGGCCAGGGAAATCGAGAGGCGCATAAAACGCGGACTCCCTCGCATGACTGATGAAGAGGAGGAGAGATTCATGCTCCGCGCCTTTGAGCGAATTCCATACAAGTTTACCTCAATCAGGTCGCATAGCTTCGCTCGCTACTTTGGTATGTTAACACAACTGGGGTGGGTAGAAGCCACCGGGAAAGAGGAGACATCGGCATTCCAGGAGCAGTACCCCGAAGCTGAACCAAGACGCTACTTCAGGCTAACTGACCGGGGGGGGGCGCCACTTCTGATGTTGACTGGGCTAATCCGCAGCGAGTCCTTTATCCCTCTTCATTTGAGGAAACCAGGCAAAGGAATCAGGAGTCTAAGCAAAGAGTTAAAGAGAGGCTGAGAAGCTATATCAATGCGTAAACGGAAAAATCAGGCTACCGATGCCCTCGATACTATAGTCACTTTTGCCGAGACGGTGGACACCGTTTTTAAGCGGCTGACTGGAAAGCCGATTGCTGGCTGGCTCAGGGAATTTCAGCAGCAGTCCCGGAAGCTGCCGCCCGGGGAGCAGCAGACGGCCACTTCAGAACCGGTCATACCCCTGGTGGATGCCTACGCCGTGCTCGGTTTGCCGCAGACTGCTACCATGAAGGAAGTCAAGAGAAACTATAGAAACCTCTCAATGGTTTTTCATCCTGACAGAGGCGGCTATAAGGAAGCGATGGTGCTCCTAAACCGGGCATATGAACGAATCACGAAGGGGGAAAAGGTAAAATGACCGAGCGGGCGCTAGCAGATAGAAAAACGATTGCTGCCAATATTATTAAGTTCACCCAGGATAACGGCCTCCAGATTCACCCTGGGCAGGAGCCCTTGAAGTGGGCCGACTTGGTACTGAAGAACGGCGGATGCCCCTGTGTCCCTACCAGGAAACAGTGCCCCTGCGAGTTTGTTGCGGCAGATATCAAGGAGCTGGGCCGATGCCGATGCGGACTGTTCTGTAATGGCGCCTATCTCAGGGAGTACAGTGCTCTCAATGCTGGGAGGAAGTCAAAGAAGAGATGGACCCGAAAGCCAAAGGCGAGTTCCTGAAGAAGATTAGCATAAACGGCTTCTCCATTGAGGAAAGGGATAGCTTGTTAATCTTACGCCCCAGGGGTGCCGAGGCAACAGCTGAGATTATCATTAAGGAAGTAGAGCCTGATGTCTGGCAGGTAGTTGGTGCCTCGGGTAACTATGCTGGATTTGCTCGCGGTAAAAAGCGGTCGTACTTTGAGACCTATATCAATCAATGGGTGGTGGAGGCGGTTCTCCAGGCTGCGGGGTGAGTGGTGCTTCCTCTTCAGGTTCACGGATAACGATTATCTCGTTGCCACAAGCCACTAGAGTAACTTCATCATCATGGTATAGATCGCAGACTCTTACTCCTTTGTCGTCTTCAACAAGTGCTGCCGGGTATTTTATTTTGTCAGGAGCGCCAGCCTTGTCTAGGAGCTGCAAGGCTTCGTCTGAGGTTATGTCCAGCACCCTGATTTCGCCCGACTCTATCTTCTCCTTGTTGGCCTGTTTGATCTGCTCACACGGCAAACATTCCCCTGAATCCAAGATGGTAATTTTTCTTTCTGGCTTATTCTCCTCTGACATCTCTCTCGTAATCCTCCTTCCAAGATGGATTTTCAGCCAAGATTTTTTCCGTAGTAAGCCCCTTCAGTGCGTCCCTGGCCGCCAGAGCTGATTCGGGGATAGGTATCCCACTATCCGGATTCACGGTCACACCGACCCTACCCTTTATCTTGGCCATCTTCTCTTTGACCGCTCTCCGGTAAAGGTATTGCCTTAATGTCGGTGCCTTTACTTGGCGGTAGTATTCTATCTTCTGTAGCTTGATTTCTTCTTCCACACCATCACCCTTTGGCATTATAAACAAAACGAGCAGCCATATCAAGACTGCCCGTTTCGCTTTTTCAGTTGTCAGATGCCTCTAGGCGAGCTATTTACCGTGTTTTTCGGCCACGCAGACCGCGGTCGCCGGTACCAGTCTGCCCTTGTGGACCAGGGTCCCAGTCCTACCGGCGCACTCACCCTTCTTGATCAGGTAGCCAGTGAGATGTGCGGGAACCTTCCCCTTGGGGAAGCTGGCTCTCTTGACCACCACGATATCGGGGTTGAAGGGGGTGCGGGAGAGGGACATCTCGCGTGAACTCATCAACTGTGCAAGGTTGGCGTAAATCCCGGCCATCAGTCTTACCTCCTTTCTCAGTATTTATTTTCAGAAAAAAATAGGGGCTGACAATTTAGGTCAGCCCCTTTTCTTTCGTAGAAGCCTTGATATATTGGCTTCAGGCGATGTTACGCCATCGCACCTAATAAAACACTAGCATAAGGGGGAAAGTTTGTCAAGAGGGGGAATAGAACTATTTTGGCAGTTGTGGTAGGGGACAGATTTTGCATTTAGGGCAGCAGCCGTCTTTATCCAATGGGCCACCACAGTTGGGGCATTTTCCCAGGGTAATCTGCTCTTTTGGCGCTACCATGGCAACTCGCGCAGTGGTGCCCATAATTCTTTTGCGGAATCCCTTGAACTCCGCCGCCATCCTGGGATACTCGTCATCGTACTGGCCGCTGCTTATAGCTTCAATAGTAACCCTTGTCTGGTTGCGGTTAATCCAGTCCATTATCTCGAAGTAGACTGGGTTATCTGGCTCTTGGGCAATGAGTTCCTCGGCAGTGGCTTCCAGCAACAAGGTGTGCTTTGACTCAAGACAGTCGCAGGGCTTACCCTCTATCCTCAGTTTGTTGGATAGGTCAAGCTCTGCCCGGTATAACTCTTTTGCTAACCGCCGCTTTAGCGCCCGGGCTGTTTCCTCACTGGTGGGCAGATCATATCGTGCCGTAGGTGCTAGCACGGTTGCAGTCTCTTCTCGCTCGGCGGTAATGGTAGGGGCTAAGTTTCCTGAAACGGGGGCTTTTTTAGGGCTTGTGGGGCTCCTCATGCCAGCTGCAAACTCTTCCAGTGCCTTAGTGTTATCCCGGGGAGGAAACAAGACTCTCTCGATGGGCACACGACTAAAGATGTTTGAAAAGAAGGCTGTCCAGTTCATTCTTCCATTTTACCACTTTCCCTGCCAAAACCCAAGTTATAATAGCTTTAGGCAGTCTGTAGAAAGACAGGAGGGTGAAGTCAAGATACCTGATTTTTGTCCCCGTCTTGGAAATTTATACCTAAAATCAAAAAATATAACGAGGCGGTCTTGCAATTTTGTCTTATTTGTGCTTTACTGAATTTATAGAGCAAGACAAGGAGGGGCAAATGGCGAATCTAACACAGGTCTTGGAGACATTAAGTACCAAGGAGGCAGCAGTTTCCACGGCTGACCTAGCTAAGGAGCTCACCGCATCAACGGAGGGGACGCGCAAACAATTAGCCAGGCTAAAGGGCAAGGGCTATGTAGAAGGTGACAGTCAGGAAGGCTGGCTTATAACTGAGGGCGGCAGAAGGGAGCTGGAAAAGGGGGGCGTTCACCCATCGATGATAGATGAGGGTGTCACTCCGAGGCAGCAGTTCGAGGCCATTGGCCAGCGCATCGGCATAAAAGAAGATAGAATTGTCTTGGCCACCGATATCGTCTGGAGTGGGGATTATAACGATGTCAAGTGGGTGTGGGAAGCACTGGGACAAGCTAACATCGCTGATGATCTGAGGCGCGTCTGGGTGAACGCATGGCGTGCCAAACTTCACAAAGGCATTCCCCCTGAGCTTGAAACTGAGCTTACCAGAGTTAACAAGGTAGAGGCTGGAGGAGGAAAAGACGTTCCAAGTAGAGGCAGAGAGTATATCATCATTGATGACGAGCCAGTAAGAGTTGGAGAGAACCTTGGTGACTATGGCCTGCAGGATGCCAAGGACATCCTGGCAATAAGGGCATTAAGGGATAGATTTGGAGGAGCCGGTCAGCCAAGAGGGGGTTCCCCGCCGAGTGCGGCAGAAAAAGTCTCTGACGTTCTTACCGCCCTTGAGCCTTACCTCAATAAAGAAACTGACCTCAATCTATTGAAAGAGCTCATCAGCGACAAAATGGAGCTAAACAAGCAGTACATCTTAAGCAGGATACCCCAGCCGGGGTCACCGACCCAGCCCCAGACCTTTATTGAGCAGGTTACTGCTTTTGTTGGTGCTCTGAGCAGCCTAAAAGAGGCTGGCCCAACACTGAGGTCTATACTGGGCGTCCCGGAGTCACCTGGTAACCCGTCTGCAGGATTACCAGTGCAGGTGAAAGGACCCGATGGCCAACCAATTGTTATGGATTTAGGCCAGGTCATTGACTGGAGAAAGTTTCAGTCTGGGGAAAGGAGAGAAGATGAGCGGCATGGCGCCTTGATGGAGCTGGCTCAAACAGTGAGAGAGAACTTCGGCGATGGTATTTCTGCCTTGCGAGCGGCCGCAGAGGAGGCCAAAGGAACCGGGAACAAAACCCAAGTATCAGAGCAGCAGCCACAGGCCTTCAAATGTGGTGACTGTAATACTCAATTTAGCGCCCCCGCAGGATGGAAGGGAGAGCCGATTAAATGCCCAGGATGTGATAGAGAATACAAAAAAGAGGAGCTACTCGCATGACGAGTTTCATGGCTCGGTCAGCCAAGCATTTCGTAGTAATCAAGGCTGTCCGTGAAATTAGAAAGGAAATCGAAAAGGCAGGGATCGAGAATCTTAAGCTCCTGGCCAATTCCGGCAAGAGTATCGTGGGAACCTACCTCAACGGTTGCTCTGCCCCGGAGAAGGCTATGATTAAGCGGGACTTTAATGCCCTGTTGAAAATGGGCGTCACTATTGATATGATAGTAACGGAGCTGGCTAGACAGATGCCAGACCTAGCGCCTATAATGGAAAGTAAGCAGGAGCTCCAGAATTTTGAGGTGTTCCTGAAGGGCTAGGCGAAATTAAATAGCCTAGCGTTAAATCAAGTAAGAAAAGGGGCTGACACTTCGAGGCCAAAGAGGTCTCTGAGAGTTTGCCCCTCTTTCTTTAGCTGGAGGGTTGAATGCAAATGGAAGGTTATGTTGATATCGCCTTAACAGCTTCACCGGCAGCCCTTGGGAAGCTTCAGGATATTAGGTATTTCAATCCCGTCACCGGCACATGGCAAAGCTCAGTGCCAACCTTCCCGTTTCTTAATTATGCCAGGCTTTGCTGCACCGCCGTCAATACATCGGGGAAAGACTGCTACTTTTTTATGTACTGGTATGGCTTTGATAGTTACGGCAATAGGTTATATCAGCATTTGACGGATACCACGCTTTTGGCCCCTGGCGAGAGTATCACTGACTACATACAATTCTTCTGTGACCTCCCTGGAACCTACTGCGCCACCTGCCAGCTTTTTGCTTGGCCTATTGGTGAATCCTCACAATTGGTCGATTGGGTAGGAACATTAGATGCTGGTGTCCCTATTGCCTATGTTACCGGTGTCCCAGAGATAGAAGCCTCAATAGATACTTGGCATCTCTGGGATTGGGAGACAGCCGGTTGGGTGAGACCATCACCAACTTTGGTGCCTCTCCATGAGAGCATCGGAATACGGGGAGTAGCAAAGAATACTGGAAATACGCCCCTGAATATGAGGCTAGATGTCCAAAGCCGTGCGCCGAGCGGGGCATTACAGACAATCACGGGAGATGTCAGGAGCATCCCCGCTGGCCAGTGGCCTTATGAATATCCCCGATGGGAATTCTCGTGGGAAGCAACTGAGGGTGGCGATTGGGAGGCCGACCTAATCCTGCGTGCCGGGCCCAACCTTGAAGTAGTGGACCGCATGGACCATATTGCTGTGGCGAATGTTTCTTCATATGTACCACCACCCGAATATGCTGGCACCATTACCCGAAAGCAGTTCAAGTATGACAGCATTATAGGCGAAATCCCGGTATCTAACGTGCCTCTAGGAACAAGGGGGATAGTCACCGTCCTGGGGCACAACGATATGACTACCACCCAGCAGATGGGCATTGACTGGATAGTTAGGGACCCTAACGGCCAAGAGGTTGAACACTTGTATGCGTGGGAGGGTTGGCCATACTGCCCGCCAGGGGATGAGCACAAGTTTGATGGCGGCCGCTTCGACCTGGATAAGGCAGGCACTTATACCTTAAAAGTCGATTTACTGATGAACCGGGCTAGCCCGGTTATTGTCGATAGCTACGAAGGGGATTTGTGCACTACCACCCTTGAAGTTCCTCCGGAGTATGTGCTTATCCAGCACACCATTTATCCCTATGCCTATATCTACGATGGCGATGTGGAGGTAACCACTGCCACTTTTAAGACTGACCCCTTTACCCCCGCAGCTTGGATGGGAGATAAATTTACCAGCAAGCTAGAGGAGGAGGTCAGGGCAAGAGGCGGTCGCCCCCTCGAGGTAAAGGTATATGTTGATACTACGCCACTTTTTTGGACTAACTTCAGAATTGAGGTCGTTGGGACACCGCTTGGAGCTGAGGTGGCATCCGGAATAGCTGTCGGTATTCCAATTTGGGCAGCCATTTTGATTATAGCCCTAGCAATAATCGCTGTTATTGTCGTGGCAACCTTAGCAATTAAAACCATCGTTGGGCTTTTCAAGACCTATCCAGGGCTTGAGGATGTCAAGCCAGGCTGGGGTAAAGAGACTCTAATGTTAACTATCCATGACTCTGAAGAACATTGGGAACGCCCGTTAACACCCACAGAGACCCTGGGGGGAATGTCAGAAGCGGAGTTGCGTGACCACCTTGACCAAATAGCTGAGGAAGAGGTCACACCGGAGGTATCCTGGTGGCCTTTAGTGTTAATAGGCGGCTTAGCTGTAGTGAGTGCTGGTGCCGCGATTGCTATAGCTGCCAGGCGAAAGTAGGGTTATGCAAGCTTTAAGCAGGGTTTATTGCCAAGGTGGTAGGTATCTGGTTTCAGTCCGCTATCCTGGGCAATGGCATAATTTGCAGGATTTTGTCCAGCCAGATAACCCCGATGTGATTGCCATCTTCTCTCAATATGGACCTGACCCCTGGGCGCTATACGACTTTGTATGCAAAAGCGTTTCCTACTGTTTAGATTGGGGGGAATTCTTTCAGTTTCCTTCCGAGACGCTGGCCAGAGAGCTTGGAGACTGTGAAGATACCTCGATACTCCTCACATCATTGCTAAAGGCTGGTGGAATACCTGCCCACGTAGCTTTGGGTGATTACCAGGGCTATGGGCATAGCTGGGTAATCGAGAATGGCTTTATTTATGAGACTACATTCACTCACGCCCGAATAGTTCCTGACCCCCAAGATTACTGCCCTTACGTTTATTTCGACAATCAACAGGTATTTGAGGTTTGGCCTAATGCGTTAGCTCACGTCTTTCAAATCAAAAGAGATGAGCAAGCCAAACTCAATTTGATAGCTGGTGCCATCTCTTGAAGGGGAAATGGTAAAAATAATTGAATTTGCTCTTGACATTTTAGATAAAAGGGATTTATGCTATAATAGTATATAAGCCTCGGGAGCTTGCCGATGAAAGTATCGGCTTCCGAGGCTTTTTGCTTTCATCGGCGGCTTCAAAGGCTAAAAATGGGGCTGACAACCTGAAAAGGTTTGGGAGGTCAGCCCCATTTCTTATTTCAGGTTGTCGCCCCACCGCCAAGGTTGATGGCGGTACAACAGGAAAAGGAGGAAGGAGTTATGCCAGAAGCAATTGCATTTGCCGCACCAAGAACTGAGGACATGACCAAAGCAGTAAGCGCGGGTGTGGGAGCAGGTATTGCTGGGGTGGTTGAGGGGGTAGTAGTGAAGATGGCACCCGAAATGGGTGCTGCGGCTCCCATTCTCACTTGGGGCACCCTGCTCGGCTGGCCTCTACTTGGAGGCCTCGGCGCCTTGGTCACCAGGGGTATGCTTGGTGACCTGTTCCAAGGTATAGCCTGCGGTGGCGTTGGCATTTTGGGCTACTCGCTGCCTGAGATGCTGATTCCTATCACCGGAAGAAGGGTAGCCGGCGGCCAGAGGCAGATAGCTGCTGGTGGGGTTAAGCAGCTACCACCAGGCCTAAGTGTAGCCCAGAGGGCACAGGTCGCGACTAGATCCAGTCTTGAGTTCTAGCTCACCCTAGAACCTGAAAGGTCGAAAACCATTTGACTCTCAAATGGAAAGGAGATTATTCAAATGGAACATCATGAATTACGTCTATTAGCCGAATATCATTGGACTGGTACTCAGACAGCAAATACGTGGAAAAGGCCCGCCCCAAGAGACGTTGGTGGTGAACTGGAGAGGGATGAGAGGGCTGAGGTAATCTTCGCCGAAATTTTCCCACCACTTTCACCTGGAGGAGCTGAGGACCTGAAGAAAATCATCCCGGTTCTTGATGGCCAGAAGTACGGCGAGTACATTAGCCTTTCCGGGAAACATGAGTCTCTGATGGCACCACCGAAGTTGAGTATTTGGGGAGGTAAGCTCTATAGCTTTGGAACCCCAATGTCCAATAATCCTCTCCTATCAACTACCCTAAAATACTCTCATCACATTACCGTTGAATGTCTGGCTGGTGCTACTGATATTACTCTAGATTACCGTGTCAGGCTGTGGGGCTACGTCTACAAGGTAGATGAGCTCCCCAGGGTCTTCGGCACTATGCTCTTCCCCGCCTCACTAATAGATAGAGCTAGGGGCAGGACACTCAGCATTGTCAAGGCTGCTATACCAGTCAATGGCGATACCTGGAAAACTCTGCCCGGCGGTAACAACCAAGCCATTCCCAAGATAAACCCGCTAGCTCGATATGCCTATAACAAGGTTGCCACCGACGCCAAGAGCGGCGATTACCAGTTCCGCTACACAACGGGCAATGTCGATGAGAGCGACGAGAACCTCTATTTTGACTTCGATGAAAAGGACGCTCTCCTTGTTGAGGGACTGGGGATAAGGGAGGACCCAGTTCTCCTAGCTGTAGCCCACCTAAAGGAGACTGGGCTGTTGATTGCTGGGGACTATCATCCCAAGGGGCTAATCCCAACTACCGCATCTGCCGTTGCAGACCCAGGAGCTGCGGGATGGAACAACCTTCACTTTGGCCACATCTACCCCATTCAACCTACTGGTGTCCTCTGGTATGCTATCCCCAAGCTTGAGAGGCCGTACCTTATCTGGAATGAGATTGGCCTTGTGGTAACCAGAGATGACGGGAATGAAATCGCCGCTAACCAGATAATCACCGCGCTAACCGGCACCCGTATAGAGATGCACGGTGGGTAAGTTGAAGAGCTAGCCAATAACTGAATATTATCGCCGGAGCTTTGCCGGTGAGAAGCAAAGTAGTATTGCCTATCACACGGCAGCAGCTTCGTGTTGTGGTAGGCAATATTGTTTTGGAGGTTAAACCATGATCACTGAAGCGACTATCAATCGTGTAAAGTATCCCCCGGAGCTTTTACCCGATGCTTGCTTTAACGACATACCTGCTAGTGCAGAGGTAACCACTCCCATCCTGGATTTAAGGCGCATAACGGGTAAACTATTAAGGCTATCCGAGATAGCGGTGGAGAGAAATGCCAATGTTGAGTTAAGGATCCGAAACGATGATATGGGATTGCCCGATTCGTATAATGTTGCCAGTGGCTTCTTCGGCCTGACCTCTGCTATTAGCCCTTATGCCAATAATTTCCAGATGCTGGCCAGGGACAGGCTCTATTATAACCTCTTCAACAGCTCCGACACCGAAATAGAGAACTTCAGGACATCCTTTGGCGTTTGGGTTGATAATCTAAGGATCGTCGATAAACTAAAACTTGGCATCGTGCTCGATAATAACGAGAGGGCGCTGGCGGAAAAGTTTGGCATCGATGCTACTGTTGAGAAGGGTCTCCTGCCCCTGCCCCTCGAGCAGCAGATAGAGAGAGAGTACCGGAGCCAGCTCATCTCGGAGGAAACACATGGCCGCACAATGAATGTAACTGCCACCTCCCAGGTAGTTGAAACTATGTATCCTCGGGCTGGCCAATTCCTGGTCCTCACCAAGATTGCGGCTACCCCCACGGCTACCCCCGATGATGCTAGCAATAACATCCGAATTTCAATATCGCGGGACAACGATATAGACCACATTTCCAACCTCAAGTCCTACGCTGTTGGCCTGGAGAGAGAACTCAGTTGCTTCATACCCGCTTTGGCTGAACTAACCTTGAATATAGTAGCTGCTGGAGCGGTGACGGTTTATATCAGATACACTATTTTGAAGGTAAAACTTTCTAATCTGCTAAGATGCCGCTTCGGTTTGATATCCAAAGAAGAGGCACCGGGGGATGTCTGGGAAAAAGTTGCGGTTGGCCTACTCTGATTACTGGGGGAATCTTATGAAAGAAGAAATTACGAAGGATGTAGTACTAGCCTATAATGTTCCCGCGACACAGAGAGTAAAAATAGCTGAGCTGTGCCCCCTCACTGGGAAAATAGCTTCAGTAGCAATGTCCTTCTTCGATGGCTGTAATGGCCTAGTTCATGTTGCTTTTGGTCATGGAGATAAGTGGGTTGCTCCCGCAGAGTTGAATACCTTTATCTCGCTTAACAACGTCACACCAGTATTTCCTACCAGTGAACCGGTGGTTAAGAATGAGCCTCTCTGGGCTGAAATCAGGAATGGTGATACTAATCCCCATCTAATCTCGGTTATAGCTACAGTAATAGGGAGAGCCAGTTAAACATGATTATTGTTGAGACAGGAGCATATCCCCAAGAGGGCGTAGGCAGACCAGATTTCTCATCCGCTGCAATTCAAGAACCTTGGGTTGCCGGTTACTCTCAGCGTCCCCAGATATCCGCGGGCTGGATACACACAATTTTTGACATGGCCATCCCACTGCCCGCCAAACAATTTACACCCTTCGCCACACTAACGGCGGAAGAGGTTAAAAATCTTGGGATAGAAGCCATACTGATGGAATGGTGGATAGCCTCCAGCCCTAATGTATATTGCCGATGTTATGTAGGCGACACAATGATATGCTCGCCTCTAGGATGTTGTCCCGCATTATGTTATGCGTCCATGTTGACCGACCCTTCCCTGCCAATATCAACCCACGTATATGATGAGGAGGCCGGGCGTTATGGCATCATCTGCCGCTTCCGCAAAGATATAGGCAGGGGATACAAGATAGAGCACGGTCTTTTCAACGATGAGGAAACAGAACAGACCTGTGAGATCGCGGCGATAGCCTACCAGCGAAAGGTAGTAGTGGTGTAATAAAATGCTAGTATCAATATTAAGAAAACTACTGCGAGATGTCTTTGGCGGTGGCTCTGATTTTAACCTAGCCAAACTTATCCCCCTAGCCAAAGCAGACCTTTTCAATACCGCCCTACTTGACGCCGAGGCCAACTGGCTTGCTTCTGATATTACTCCGACCAATTCGCCTTCTTATTTGAGAATTTATGCCTGCGTCAGTGTGACTGGAATTTTGAGGGTAGCCAGAACCATCAATGCCACAACGGTTACCGAAGACCTAAATTCCGGGACCGCTCTTGTTGCTGATGCAGCCTATATGTTTACCGTGCCTTGGCGAACGGGGGACACCATCAATATCAGGTATTCGGTTACTACAGGCACGATTAAACGGCTGCTTATTGATGAGATAGGGGGTGCCGAATAGTGTGTCTTACCCACCACAAGGCAGCGGCGGTTCTAGTGGAGAAGTTTTTGTTGAATTATCAGGCTCGGATAATACCACCCACGCAGCTCAAGGTGGCACTGATGGGGCGTGGGTTGTTTGGGATTTAGGGGGCATTGTTCCATCAAAGACTGTATCAGTTTTAGTGAATATTCATAAATTGGGTGCTAGTGACCAGTGTGGCGCTAGGAAAAGCGGGAGTAGCGCTGATAGAAAAATATACATAACTAAAGATGGAAGTGCCTCCCTTATAACTGAGGTAGGTAGCAATAGGAAGATTGAAATAGAAGCCGATGATACTTCGGATGGCGATGTATTTAGTATAGTGGGATACAGGAGTAAGTAATGGCATATCCACCGCAAGGTATGGGAGTTAAAAACCTCTCCGAGCTTGTCATAGACGTTGACAAGGACTGGGGCGACCATACCATAGAGACTATAAAAAAGGCGACAGCCGCCGGCCAGCCGCTCACCTATGAGCAGATGCTGGCCGTGACAGGTTTTCTCTGGACCGGAGAAACTGGTGAGGATTACTGCTATGCCCTGACCCAGGACGCCGACTACGTCTACGCCGGGCTTGATACCACTCCGGCTCAGGTGATTAAGATTATAAAGGCGACCATGGCCACCGAAGCCATCTGGACTGGGGCCGCTGGTGAGAATAACTGCCGGGCTCTGACCCAGGACGCTGACCATGTCTACGCCGGATTCAGCACCGACCCGGCCAAGGTGATTAAGATTACCAAGGCAACCATGGCCACCTCACTCGTCTGGACCGGGGCCGCTGGTGAGAATAAGTGCTGGGCCCTGATCCAGGACACCGACTACGTCTACGCCGGGCTCTACCTTGCCCCGGCCAAGGTGATTAAGATTACCAAGGCAACCATGGATACACCAGTCGTCTGGACCGGAGAAGCTGGTGAGAATAACTGCCGGGCCCTGACCCAGGACACCGACTACGTCTACGCCGGGCTTGTCACCACTCCGGCTATGGTGATTAAGATTACAAGGGCGACCATGGCTACCTCAGCTACCTGGACCGGGGGTGGTGGTGAGAATTTTTGCTATGCCCTGATCCAGGAAACCGACTACGTCTACGCCGGGCTCAACATCATCCCGGCCAAGGTGATTTTGATTGTAAAGGCGACCATGACCACCCTAGTCGCCTGGACCGGGGCCGGCGGCGAGGATAACTGCTATGCCCTGACCCAGGATGTCGGCTACGTCTACGCTGGGCTCTACTACCCCCCCCACGCCCTGGTGATTAAGATATCAAAGGCAACCATGGCCACCTCAGCCATCTGGACCGGGGCCCCTGAGGATGAGGGTTCATGCCATGTCCTGATCCAGGATGGCGACTACGTCTACGTCGGGCTCCATATCATCCCGGCCAAGGTGATTAAGATAGACAATAGACGGTACTTACCACGGTTTTACTAGTAGAAATAAAGGAGGTAACGATACGCAGTCCTCAAGGGAATGGGCCACGGAGGTAAAGTAAAGATGGCAGAAGAAAGAAGGATTTCGCCAGCAGTGGTAATAGGTGGCGGTTTACTCTTAGGCTTAGGAGCTGCTTTAGGAGTCTACGCCTTAACCCGGGCAGCACCACCGACGCCGCCACCAGAGGGTTATGTCTGCCCCCATTGTGGGGCTGAGTTTGCCACTGAAGGAGAACTGTTAGCTCATATTGAGCTTGAGCATCCTGAGCTACCACCAGAGGGCATTTATTGCCCATATTGTGGTGCCGGACCGTTCACCACTATTGATGAAGCCAATGAGCATATCAAGGCAAATCATCCAGGTCAACCGTTGTTAATACATATCGAATGGACATAGGAGGTAGGAATATGAAAATGCTCAAGATGGAGATGTCAGACCCAATCTTCGGAGCCGGAGAAGCCCGCACTGCCGTAGCCACTTTCCCGGTCAAGCCGGCAGCTTTGGCCTGCACCGCCGAGCTGTGGCTGACTCGAGATGGGACTACCAAGGCTGCCACCAGCGGGAAAATACCTTTTACCTCCACTGGGGTAGACCAAAGCGTAAGTTGCCCCGTCACCATGCCTGTCGAAGAAGGCTTTGCCTACCAAGTGCGCCTTGACGTTCAAGCTAACGGCATTCTTATTTCAGCATATGTGGCTGACGAAGATGTGATCATTCCTTGGGTAGGCCCTCCGATAATAACCTGGTAAAGGAGCATACAATGCCTCAGTTTAAGCCGAACGAGGAGAAAGTTGCCGTAGCCACTTTTCCGGTCAGCCCAGCAGGGCTTGACTGCACTGCTGAACTATGGCTGGGCAGTAATTTAACCAAGGTAGCTACATCGGGGGGGATACCTTTTGTTTCCACAGGGGTAGACCAATCGATAAGCCTTCCGGTAACTATGCCCGGCGCTGAAGGAACCTACCCAGTGTATCTCGATGTCTTCGTTGCCGGTCAGCTTGTTGGTGCTTACCAGGCAATTGAGGATATTATCATAGCAGCACAAGTGTTGCTTGACCCCAATATAAGGTATATGCATATCAATTACTGGACGAGTTATAGTCAACCCCAAGACTTCGTAGCCAGTTCCAGACAGACTATTACGCTGTTCATTGGTGTATACACATCCACAGCGTATAAGACAGAGGTAGTTTGTCTCAAGGATGGGGAAGTTAAGGCTAGTGGTGAGTGTTCATATTACTACCAGAACCATAAAGCAACCTATCAAGGTGTCCGCATTGATAATTTCGTATTGCCTAGTGAGCCAGGAGTATACAATGTCGAAATCAGGACATATCGGGACGGGAATCTGACTGGCATTTACCCACAAGACAATATTACTGTCACTCCTAAAGCCGCAGTAAGCGACCTTGCCTTCCAAAATTTGACTTATTCACTATTCTCTATCCCACCAGTAATCTGGCATTACCTTGATGTAGAATGCGACATTGTGAACATAGGGAACCAGACAATAACAAGAGAGGTTGCTTGCTGGTATCACTGTAGCCCATTAGGTGCTAGGTTCGGTAACTACTGGATGGTTACTGATAGAAAATACGGGCATGGCACTAATGATGGAAGGGTAACCATCACGCTGGCACCTGGTGCATCATTCCATTACCACTTCACTGGGGGACAACTTATGCGGGGGCAAATTTGTATAGAGCTTAGAGACATCGTGGGTAATGTATCAGAATACAAGTGTGCGAACTGGTAATCGGAGAAACAGAGGAGAAACAGTGAAAACACTAAACTCGCCGCTTAAATTTATGGCCTATTGCATAGGGAGAGCTATAAGGCACCCAAAAACGCCGATAGCCTTTTACTATTGCTCATCCTGTAAACTACGCTTCAATTCAAAGGAAGGGAAATGCCCCAAGTGCGGTGAAAAGGTGGGTAACTCGCCTGACAATAGACAGGAGTCGCCAGTACCTTGGTTTGCGTCAGTTACTGTTATTGTGGTCGGTGTGGGCTCATGGATAGCGTCAGCCTATTTTAATATCCCTGAGCTGGCTGAGGCATCTCGGGCATTGGTATACATTCCACTGGGGGGATTGTTCGGTATGTCGATAAAGAAATAGCTACTCGGTCTGCTTCAAAGTATCGCACAGTGCCTTCTCTATCCTGTCATGCTCCCTGGGGCACCCAACAAGGTCATTAACGTCATCCCCAATAAAATGCTGCGATAGGGCAAACTCAAAATTCCATTCGTGGTGCCCGGTATAGTGCCCGTCGCTCCAAACACGAAGGTGATACTGCTTAGGACCAACGAGCCGGCGGCAACTGAATATCTGCCCTGGGTAAACATGGCAGTAGGGGAATGTGATAGATTGATAGCCCAGGGGGATAAGTGCCCGGTAGAACTGCTCGGCTGTCATTCCTCCGGGTAACCTAAAGGCAGTGTGTTCCCGGTGGTGGCGTATTCTCAGCCAGATACAGATTTGGCGATAATATCTAAGAAGCTTCCACAGCATTACTTATTCCTCTTAATCCACCTTCTTCGCTTTTCTCACCTATTGCTTTATGTTATCCCCCTCGCCTTGCATATCACCTCGTAGGCATTTTGCAGGCGCTTAAACTTATTCGGGTCCCCACCTTTATCCGGATGGTAGAACATGCTCTTTTTCCGGTAGACTCCCTTTATCAAGTCATCTGGGTCGTCAGGGCTTGTCCCCAGGATACCATACGCATCCATGAGTTCATCATGAGCCTTCATCTCAGGGGTGGCCTGCACCAGCTCCGTGGTGGATGACAGGCCAGCATAGGAGACCCCTTGCTGCTCGGCGATCCGCAGCCTATCCAAGAGAAGATAACATTGCCTTAGATCTATTTCCTTGCGAGGAAAAGCATAGCACTCCACGTGCTGCCACTTATTAGCCCGGAAGTAATTAACTACCATCCCGGATCCATGGTATCCCTTATCCACCTTCTCCTTAGGTACCGTCTCAAATAGATCAATTGCCCACTTGCGAAAACAATCCCTCAAATCAGCTAATGTCCTATCAATAGGCACTATCATAGTTACTGGCATCAGTCCTTACCCCCTTCCACTCGGGTCAGATCTGTTGTCTCTCCTTGGACCTGGGTAACCAGCTCCATGAGGCAGCGAATCGTCCTTCTCGCCTGGTCTTTACCAATATTCTGCTTAGAGGCGATAAACATAGCCAGAATCTCATAGGCATCCAGATCCCGCCGGCGCAGCACCGAGAAAATCTTATTTACCGCCGTCTTGGACACCCCCGCCCTGGACGCCACAATGCTGGCTACATCTTCCTGTTTTAGCCCAAGCTTACTTAACGCTTCAGAAGCAGCGTTAATGTGCTCGGCAGCCACTGCCAGCTTTTGCTGCGCCTCACATATACCCTTCAGGAATTCAACCATTTCGTCAGATAGAGTAACTTTGACCTCGTTCATATTTACCCCCTTTCCTCTGGTCGCTGCCACGGCAAACCTAAAGCCTTATATATCGATTCCTCGCTATCTCCGGCGACTCTCTGACCAGCCTGGTTAAACAGACCATCACCATTGGCGAAAAGGTGCCACCCTTTCTTCTTCGCCACAGAGCAGAGACGTATATTATTCTCCGTAGAGCCAGTTCTGATGAGCAGGAGAGTGGCAAAGGTTTCTGGTGTGGCGAAGTAGATGTCCAGCGGGATACTGTCCATCTCAACCCTGGTTATCTTGTTCCCTGACATTTTATAGTGACCCATCACCATCAGCGACTGGTCCAGAGCTGCACGGTCGCGGGGGATAAGTACTATGTCAATATCCCGAGGGAAAGGCTTTTGGCGCCGTATGCTCCCTGCCACCTGGATTCGTTGGCAGTATGGTTCGAGCTCCTTGATTACCTCCCTGGCAATATCTTTAGCTTTCTCTAATTCCATCATTCCTCCTCTAGCTCAATAATCGTCAGGGGCGCCCGCTCCGGGTCCACAAGGATATCCACCTTCCCTATTTGCAGGTGCTCAGCATCGTCGTCTAAGAGTAAGCCGGCATCAACAATGGCATCTTGCCCCGGCTTAAACCCAGCTAGTAAATTATCCCTATCTCTCCGGCGCTGCTCGGGAAACACAAAGGTTAGGTTAAGCCTGGCTTTGGTAAATGGAAACGACATACCCTCACGATAGCCTCTATTCCTGGCGTCCACACAGCAATAAAAGACGGCGCCATGGTACACTTTGCTGTCCTTGTATTTTTCGCCCCAATGTCCCCGCCAGTTCGGCGACGATGAAACTGGCGGTAATTGACTAACCTCTATTCTCACTGTAGACCACCTTCCTCTTACGCCCACCTTTTCTATATTTATCCAGGTTAATAGGATTGTATCGTGACTGCCGGCGGAGCATCTTCCCAAAATCCTTGACTGCTCCGCACCCTCTTTTATTGCATCTGCCCACATTAAATTCATCGCAATTCCAGAGGTGTGGTGGACACTCATCAGTCTCTAGGGCGGTGGGCGGATATCCATTGTTCATTTTTCCACTCTAGCTCTCTTCCTCTTTCTGAACTCTGGTGCGTCAATAACCACCACCTTAGAGCCAGTAGACCTCTGAAGTCGGCTGGCAATACGGAACGGCAATTCATCCATGGGCGTGTTAGTCGTAACCACCAAGGAAAGGCCGTGCATAAGCCTGTAGTCAATTATGATATCCAGCTTCTCCTGAACCCAGGGGGTCCTGTACTCAGTTCCCAGGTCGTCTAGCACTAACAGTGGCACATTAAGGAAGCGGTCAAAACGTTCCTCGTAGGACTCGGTACCCTCCCCCCGGAACCCTCTCCTGAGCTCCTCAAAGAGTAGCGGCACATACGCATAGCGGGCTGGTTTTCCTCTACAAAGCCAGCGCCGACAAATGGCAACTGCAAGATGAGTTTTACCTCGAGCGGTACCGGCCATTAGTGTTAACCAGGCAACATTGCCAGTCTCTTCTGCTACCTGAACAGCCAGGTCATATGCTTTTTGTAGTTGTGGGGTGACTTCAAAATCTTCAAAGGTCATATGGGTCGTTCCAGCGGGTAGCTCACAGTAACTCAGAAGGCGCTGCGTATATTCCATCGCCAGCTTCTCCCTGGCACACTCGCAGGGTACTACTCTTGAATAGTCAGGCTTCCCATCGCCCCTTAAGGGATGAACGAACTGCGCATCGCGGCAGATGGGGCAGGCATATTGCTCCCCTTGTGCAGGCTCGTCACTTAAGGCTCTGCCGGAGTCTTTCGGCAGAACTCTCTTGATCACCTGGCCGATGTGCTCCATACCGCTCACCCCCCTTCGTCTCAAATTCTCGTGCTTTCCTCATCCAGTTCCAGATCTGGCTAGATGGCCGCGACCCCGGCTTTAATGGCTCGGAAAGTTTCCGAGCTACCCATGATTTCGACTCAGCCAGGATATCAACATCGGGAAACTCTGTTCTCAGACTGGCGACCAGTTTAGCTGCCTCCTCATTGGGCATGCTGAATCCTTTCACTGAGCACCAGATAGATATGACCTTTCGGTCTCCCTCCGATAGGTTCTCTTCAATTTCACTCTTACCCGGAGGGATCGCTTCCCCCTTCCCCTCAACCCTAACCCCCTTATCAGAACTAGTTATAGACTTAGGGTCAGGGGTTAGGGAGTATGTTGATTTAAGTTGATATGATATTAAAGAACTTTGAACAATATTACCCAATATTGAATCCGCCACTGCCACTCTCTGGGGGAATAGTGCAAGCCATTTATTTTTCCTCTCCTCATCATTCTTTAAGAGATAGGCTGCCTGTGCAGCATGAAAAGTTCCCGGCTGGGGGGTTATCATCTCTGCCTCGTCTGGGGTTTTATCCAGTTTTCGATGATTGCAGCTGAAACAGGATGTGGCCAGATTTTGGTAGTGATCCTTGCCGCCTTTTAGCCGTGGGGTGATATGATCCATTTCGTAATCGGCGGGATCGGTAATTTCCTTACTGCAGTAGAGGCATCGAAAGTTGTCGCGGATAATAACGCACTCTCGTTTGGTTAGGCTCAGTTGAGGCCTGATATCCGGGCTTAGTAGAGCCTGGTTATAGAGCTCAAACTCAGCAATAAGGTCTTCCGAGAAATTTCCATTTAGTAGGGAGGAGATGGCGGCAGTAACAAATTTTGGGGATTTAGCTTGTTGCCTGAGGAAGTTTTTCACCCAGATGGTATTGTCTTCGGGGTACCACTCCACTTCTGGAGAAAGGCTTTTCAAGAGTTCCGGCAGTTCTACATCGCTAAACTTGGTCTCGAAAGCCATGGTGACCAGAGTTACATGGTAGACACCAGACTGCTTGCAGTGGTTGTTTGTGCCTAGATATATAGAGAGGTAGCGCTGGTCTCTCGATAGCTCCTGAAACCAGTTGTCTTCGGTCCAAGTTTCGGTTCGAAAACTTCGCTCGGGCATCTATTACCTCATTCTTCCTCTTGAATCTTGAGATTCTTAATAGTTAACCAGGCGTCCCAGGGCTTCATCCCCGAAGTCCGCAAGTCCATCATTGTCTTGTAGCCGAGTTGCCCGCAGACTTCTACTGGCTGCATCTCCCAGAAATGGAAGCACACCCGGAGAACGGCATTTATATCAGGCACGTCGTCCTCGGTAACATCATCCGGGGTCTTCTCCTCCCTCGGCTCGGCGGGAGGCACCTCTTCCTTCTTGGCTTCAGCCTCGACCAATTTTTCCTCAGGGAATAGGTCGCCTGGGGCCTCTTCTTCCTCCAGTGCCGGCAGCATAATCCGCTCGGGTGGCACACTGGCCAGACGCTGAATGTCGACCAGCTTGACCTCGCTGCGGATAGTTAGAACGTGGACCGTCTTCTTTGTTATCCCTGGGGGGCTAACTTCTAGGGGCTCCAGGGATAGGGCAAGAGGAATAAAAGAAATTCGCCCGCATATGGTCCTGACCAGGTCTATGCAGGAGTTAATGTTCACTATAGAGTAGAAGGAGGTGGTGTCCAGCTGCCAGCAGCCCAGACCGGGAACATCGGGCATCATGAAGAGTAGATTCATTACCCGCCGGCACTGCTTCTCCAAGTACTGCTCGCAGGTATCGGGGTCGCAGCCCCAGTCGCCCCGGAATACCCACTCCTGGGTGGTGTGGCGGGCGATATCCCCAGTCTCGACATCAATCTTTCTGGTGGCTTTAACTCCGTTTCCCTTGCAAACTAGCCCCTGGGTGCGAGAATAGCAGCGGAGCCACTGCTGGGAAAACTCGTCTACCTTCTCTGTGGGGAACATGATATTCAGCTTCTTGGGCTTATCACCTACATATTCCTTTATCTCATCGGTGACAACAAAGTAGTCGGTTGCCCGAGGGTAGGGATTTTTACCTTCTGGCTCGACTTTAATGCCTAATCTTATTTTCCCAAGCCGTGGCATCCGCCGAATATCGCTTAAATCTTTAATCGGACTCATAGGTCTACCTCCTAACCGTTCAATCTCCTACCATTTCATATAACCTGCTAAGCAGGCCAACCGATTCGGCAATTTCTTGCTGGATTACACTGGCGCCCTCATTGTGGTTAATGGCATGCGCGACCTCACCAATCTCTTCCTGAATTGCTATCATCACATCCACAGGCGTCCGGTCAATCTGGCCCCATTTCGCCTTTCCCCTATCCTCCTCTGCAATCGCTCGGTTAATTAAATCCTGCAGCATGATTACCTCCTCCTTTTAGTTGGTAGCGGGGGTTGGATTCGAACCAACGACCTCCCGGGTTATGGACCCGGCGAGCTGACCTCTGCTCTACCCCGCTAAAATTTACAATTCCGTTAATTTTTATTTAAATATTTCTATATTTAAATATTGATAAATTAACAAATCTGTAAAATATAATTAACGATTCTTGGCTAAAACCGGTAAAATAAATTACCTCTTAATTGTTGACGATTGTGAACAAATTAACAGCTTGTTAAGATTCCGCCTCCGTTCATGAATACCCCTCGAAGGAAATTAACATCGTGTTAATTGTTGACGATTGTCAACTAATCTCCTTTAGAACCATTATTAGATACTTTCGTTTTCGGCTTCCTATATCCCCTCGCATAAGAGTGAGCTGTTCGTAGTGACCAAAGAGCATCCCTCGTAGTTAAGCCCTCAATAGCTTGAAGGAGTTTTCCGAGAACAACTACCCTCTGAGGCACTAGATTTTTATCAAGCCCCAACTTAAGTTTTGTCTCAGGGTGAAGTTGATCTAATGGGATACCTTTTCCTTTTGCCGGCATCATTTCTCCTTCTTCAAGCGTATCAGCTCGGCCTCGTATTCGGCTCCCCGGCCGCAGCCCCCCCAGAGTTTCTGGCCGGCAAAAAACTCGAAGCCCAGCGCGTCTTTTGGCTCCTCATGTTGGTATATAGTGCCCATCGCATCATCGGGACCGGTGGCTCGTTTTCTCGGAATCATAGCGGTGATATCGAGCTTTATCTTATAGAACACCAGCCTGATCTTCTTGGCTGCCTCTTCCTGAGTCCAATTCCCTAGCACGGTTATGAAGAAGTCGCCCTTGTTCGTCTTAACGAGCCAAAGCCAGTCTTTCATACTAATTACCCTCTACCTCTCAAGAATAGGGAGGGCGTTTCCCATTTTCTCACCTCCTGAACTCTAGGCGGGGCTACTTATTAATAGCAACCAGCATCCTTTATCTCTTTCTCAAAGCAATCTTTGCCACAATAATCACCGTTGAGAGTTCTTGAACCCTTGGTTCCGTGTATCCTAGATTGTTCAATATGGATTGAATGGTTACTACCTCCTGTTGGTATTTCCCTTTTGCATTTGTTACAAAGCATTGTAGTTACAGTTTTTATTGCCATTCTATTCCTCCCTAACTCTAGGTGGGGCTACTCCGGGTCTGGTAGAAGTTTTTTGCCAATGTGGTTACCGGCTAGTGTTACCCGCTTCACCCCACCTAGCCGAGCCTGAAACCATTAAAGGGGCTACCGAACTCCTCCTCTTTTTACGGCACCCACCACTATGTCTCCACTGTGCCAACTCACCCCTCAGTTCAGGCTCTCCCTACCAGCTAGTAGCCAAGAGCTACTTGCCCAGCCCTTCCTCTTTAAGCATCTTCAGCAATCTGATGGCCTCGCCAACGGCGGTACCCGCCGTCTTGGACCAGCCATCAGCACCATACTTTGCGACAACGTCCGGGTTAATGGGAGCGCCGCCTAGCATGATGCGCACCTTGGGATTTTTCGCCCTTAACTCCTCTATCACTACTGGCATAGCCAGCATGCTGGTGGTCATCAAGGCGGAAAGGCCAACGACCTCAGAATTGGTTCTTGCCTGCTCCGCGATAAACTCCTCAACCGGCACATCCTTGCCCAGGTCATAGACAGTCCAGCCAGCTACCTCAAACATCATCTTTACCAGGTTCTTGCCGATGTCGTGAACATCGCCTGGACAAACGCCGACGACTATCGAGCCTTTCACCTCGGCTTCTTTGCCTGAGGCCTTTAAGGCCGGTCTCATAATATCAAGTCCTGCATAAATGGCATCGGCGCATATTAAGAGCTCCGGAACAAAGTATTCAAATCTCTCATATGCCTCACCAGCATCAATCATGCCTGCCGCCAAACCTTCCATCGTTGCCTTATGAGGGTCTACACCCTCTTCGAGAGCAATCTTGGCCCACTTGACGGCATCGCTTTCCTTAAACTCATACACCGCGTCATGAAGTGCTTTTATGATTTCCTTGGTTCGTTCTTCTGTTGGCATAACCTTCTCCTTTCTTGGTTTAGTCTCTTTGGACTAGGCGTAATAGCCAAAGTCATTGGTTGCTTTAGCCATCATCCAGACATTATACGGTACTGACCCGGGGGGCAATTCGCAGCCGGGGGCGAGAACAAAGCCCTTCTTGTGCTTTTTACCCTTTTCAATGGCAACACGACAGGATTCGTAGACCTGTTCTGGTGTACCAGTCTGGAACAGAGCCGGCTCAATGTTACCTATGAGTGGGAAACCTGGAAATGCTTTACTGGCTTTGTCTAGGTCCACCTCATGAGAGACACTAATCTGGCTGGCTGGCGGTAGTGGTACCTCTGGATAGAACTCATAGTTCAGATTTTGTTCGCCGCAAAGATGGAACACAATACCCGGGATACCCATCTCTATGAGTTTCTCGTGGTATTCTATAGTATAGGGCAGAACAAACTCTTTGAACCCCTTGGGCGAGATAATGTTGTTGGCTGCTGCAGCCGTACTATTCATAACGAAGTAATTCTGGGCACCAAACTCATCCGCAATGATTTTGTGAAACATCAGCAAAAAGTCTGTGGCAAACCTTACGAGGTGATGAGCTAGCTCCGGGTTCGTTAGCGTCCATTTGCTGAGATGGGAGATACCAACAATATTGCCAGCAGTTGTCCAGGTTCCATACATTGGGAGAATGAAGGGCGACTCATGGGATCTGGCAATACGACAATACTCAAGGAAGCGGGGTACATAACCCAGGGTCTTCAACTTTTCGGGGCTGGGCATTTCTAGGTTCCAGGCCTCTTCCATCGTGGTGGCCGCTGGTTCGGCATTGGGACATTGTCCAAACCGACCTTTGGGCCATTTCATTTCACCACCAAGCTCCCAAGGACCTATGGCTGCATAGCCTCCGAAAGGTAACCCCATAGCCCCGTATTGTTCGTTTGACCAGGCAACAGAGTCCCAGGCTACCTGCATTTTGTCGTACCAGTCAAAGATACTGTAGCCAACGTTAACGGCGTTAAAGCCGCAAGCAAATAAACTGAATGGAACGCGGTCTATAGGCTGCCCTGTCATTAGGGCTACTCCACGTTCTTCAGCTGTCATCTTGTCTTTATGAAACAATGGCATAGTCATTTTTCGTTACTCCCTTCTTATTAGTTAGCTTTTACAACAGGTCTCAGTCTCTCTTAAAGTTCCATTTACCCATAGGCATCACCTCCTTCGACCTTTCAGTCACCTTGCTTTTACTCTGCCCCCCGTTTTAGGAACTACTGTATCTCTCCTTGCCCCTTTCGGGTAGCTGGCAGGGTTGCTTATTCCTGTTTTCCCATTAATCTTCACCTTGCTTGGTCTGGCTCTACACCGTATTTTCTTTTACGGGCTTTGCCCCAAGGACAACCACCCCTGGTCAGGATTAGCTCTATCCGCTGGAAAAACCTAGCTAACGGGTTGCCAGCCCTAGCACTGCGGCAGATTGGGCAACCCAGTTCGCAATACTCAGGGTCCGACGGGTGAAGAATAGGCATTCGCCAGCCATTCCAACCATAATATTGCATCTTTAACCTCCTTTGCGCTTCGTTTTAGCTATCAGACCTTCCATCATGCCGATATTAACCTTCTTGCCCCAGGATAGGATTGCTTGCTCATCAACTTTTTGGTCTAAACCACTGACGACACCGGCATAGAGCTTGCGCTCTCCCCTTTCATTCTCACCAACGACAAAGCCAAACGACCCTTGTATGGTGTTAAACCACATTGAGTCTATAACTTGCATGTTTACCTCCTTTACTCGATTAGTTCGGGTACCGCGGCGAAGAAATCAGAGCCTTCACCATCAAAGTGGGCTATCACTTGGAAAGGTTTACGCTGGGGTGTCAGGATAACGAACCAACCATCTTGTCCCACAAGAACCAAGGTAGGATGCTCAAAGTTATAGCCGGCGTTTACTAAAGTATCTCTTACCAGCTTTAGCCGCTCTGTATTACTGTCGGGGAACTTTGCCTTAGGCCGTTGTTTGACCTCTTCCCGGAGCTTTTCCAGCTCCTTGAGGTAGCGAACCGTACTCTCTATGAGCCCCTGGGTGCAGGGGTCCAGCAAGTAATGTTCGTGGGATAATTTTGTTTCCCAGAACTGAATGCAGCCTTCAAGGTTTGTCATTTGTGCGATTCCTCAATGAGCTTTGCCAGCTCCTCAAGCCCCTCGCCGGTCAGAGTGTCGTTAAACCGGGGGAGAATAACCAGAGGTATGGTGGCAGCACTGAGTAGCTTCTTCTCCTCTTCGGACATTTCTTGGTCGCCTTTGTTATCCAGGAGCTGCTTTGCCTGCCTGAAGATGTTTCTATCTATTGTTAATTCCGCCTTTTCCATACTCTTATTTCTTCTATCTGGTCTCCGGTGATTTCCAGGTGACCGGCTTCCTTCTTCATCCTGATGCAGGCGCAATTCATGCAGGCTACTATGGGGGCTTTTTCCTTAATGAGCTTTTGCCCTGATGGCGCCACCCAGACTTTGGTACCACAATCATTGCACTCGCGCTTTTCGCTGCCTGGCGTTATATAACGGACAGGGTCTCCTTCAACGGGAAGACAAATTAAAAGTCCTACTTCATCTCCCGTAGCCGACATACTCACCTCCACGGTATCTAACTACTGTGAAATTTCTTCTGGATGTTTACAGTGGATATGACGCTCCACGTTGGTGAAGTGGCGTCGGCAGTACGGGCAGACGCCAGCGTTAACCCGCCTCTTTGTCTGCCGGAGTTCCTTCTTGGTCGCGTTCAGACTGTCTAGGGCGCCATTGAGTTGAGTCTTAAATTGCAGGGAGCGCTGCTGCTCGGCTAAGAGCTTTTTTCTCAGGACCTCAATATCCGGCTCGGTGTAGACCTGTGAGTGCCCGTTGGGGCAGTAGAAAGTGCCTCCCTTGGTTCTAAGCCGCTCATTGACTTCCTGCGGCATAGCAAAAACTATCCCACAGGCACAGCACACCTCGGTAACAAGCTTCACTGTAGTTGAGATTTCTAAAAGCCTTGCTGACATTTTCCCCCTCCTTTACAATATTCACCTATGATCTAAAAACTCGCCTGAGTATGCCAAACCCTAACGGTGTTATGGGGACAAAACCGGGCTTATCTGGTGGCTGCCACACTCGGGGCCTTGTGCCTGGGGGTTGAGTTAAACCACGCTGGGCCTTCCTCCCCCTTTTAGCCCTCTCCATCTGCTGAATCTTGTTCAGTTGTTTCACAAAACTCACCTACTATTAAGCTTCTTTATTACGCTACCTTGCTCTACAACCTTCTTGGCTAGGCGGCATAAAGTGGCGCTCTGAGCCCTAGCCATGTAGAGCATGTCCTTGAATGAGAGCTTCGTTCCCTTCAGGCGTTTGGGGTTGCGGTAGATCTCCACTCCCATCTCGTCAGTATCATTAGGGCAGCCAAGCACGCCGGCATAGGGATAAAGGTTGTCACAGAGGAGTGTCACCTGGTTGGCCAGCTCCTTGGGTACCGCGAAGTAGAAGTAGGCAGTGGGGTAGGAACCACCGCCATCCCGGAAGAAACGATGCGCAA
>JABUBM010000044.1_pt1 | contig 26378 bp, 24 predicted proteins | sample 7240321 | NCBI WGS metagenome assembly JABUBM01 (sample SAMN07256344, study PRJNA390944) | subsurface metagenome | isolation source: Methane hydrate marine sediment | place: Pacific Ocean: Eastern North Pacific, ODP site 1244 | collected 2002
TTAACTTGCTAAACCCAGATATAATTATTTTGGGGGGCAAGGTCGCATATAATAATAGATTTCTGCTTTCTCGGGTAAAAGAATTGGTGCTTGAACAAGCTCTGACTATTTTAACTAATAAACTAGAAATTTGTTCGACTTCTTTGAGAGATGATTTTAGAATGATTGCCGCTGCAACTATTCCTTTACAGGAGATATTTCATTTCTCTATTTCTTCTTGATTTAAGAAATTTTTATGGTTAAGATATATTATCTGTTAAAATATATATTTTGTTTAATTAAAAAGACTATTGTTTAGGTTAAAGCAATAGAGAATTTCCTTTTATTTGGAGAAAGGGAGAAAAAAAGAGAAAGGAGGTTATTTTGAAATAAAATTAAATCCAATTTTTTTATGTAAATAAAAAATAATGGAGGATAAAAGTAATGTTTAAAAAATTATTTTATCTTATTATTGTGGCTTTAGTATTTGTTTCTAGTATATCAGTTTGTGTTTTTAGTCAAGAAAAAGGAGTGGAGTTGGAAGAAATTGCAGGAGGAGAGCCTGTAACACTTGTATTTGCTAGCTGGAGAACTGAGGATATCGATTTAATGAATAAAATAAATTTTGCATTTACGAAAAAATATCCAAATGTTACTATTGATTTTCAGCCCATAAAGAACACCGAGTATGATGCACAGCTATCTTTTTCTCTAGAGACTGGAGTAGGACCGGATGTAATGTATTTACGTTCTTTTGATAATGGCGAAGCTGTTTATCAGGCCGGTTATCTGGCTGAACTAAATGATAAAGTACCAGCATTAGCAGACTTTCCTGCGGCAGCTATAAATGCCTGGGCTACAGATGATGGTGTTATATATGGGGTACCAATTGCCGGTGTAACTCATGGAATTTATTACAATACGGCTATATTTGATAAATATGGTTTAACAGAGCCGGCAACATGGGCAGAATTTCTTGATATCTGTCAGACACTAAAAGATAATGGAGAGATTGCAATTGCTCAGGGCACTAACGATAGATGGGACTTATATGAAGTTATGTATAGTGGATTAGGTGCCAATTTCTATGGTGGTGAAGCAAGCAGGCAGGCTCTTGTGGCTGGAGAAATGAAAATGACTGATGAGCCATTTGTAAAGGCATTTGAAGCTATGGATGAACTGCAGCCTTTCTTTCCTGTTGGTTATGAATCTATTGATTATGTTGGTCAGCAGCAGTTATTTGGAATAGGACGAGCTGCTATGTATATAGGTGGATCATGGGAGATAGCCACATTTGAGGGGCTTGGATTAACTGATATAGGTTGGTTCGCACCACCAGTTGAAAATGCAGGCGATACCGTCTCCATTTGTTTCCACGTTGATTGTGGCTTAGGAGTAAATAAGGATTCAAAAAATCTTGAAGCAGCTTTGGCATATGCAAATTGGCTCGCTACTCCAGAATTTGCTGGGTTATTAATGGATGAATTACCAGGCTTCTTCTCATATGTACCAGGAGATTATTCGCTAACAAATTCACTGGCCAAAGAAATGATTAATGCTACAAGTGGTGCAGATATAACTATTAGAACTACTTGGGAGAAGTTAGCATCTGGTGTACCTTCCGGATATGACTTGATGTGTGACACCATGGTTAATCTTTTAACTGATGTTTCTACTCCTAAAGAGGCAGCAGCTTATGTTGAAGATGGCCTAGAACAATGGTATGAACCTTTACAGCAGTAGTATAGGTATCTGATCTCTATTTATAGTAGAAATAAATTGCCCTGGTAGGTTTAACCTACCAGGACAATTTATATAAATGTAATAATAGGTATGTTATTTATTCTTGTTGATAGAAAGTATAGCTGGTTATAAGGATAAATTTATGACAGAAGTTTTTAGGAAGAAAAAAAGATATTTTATTCTTCTTTTTCTAGCAGGGGGTTTTATTATATATACCGCTTTTTTAGTTGTCCCCATATTACATTCTATGTTTTATAGTTTATTTGGGGGTCCGGGTATAGTTCCAAAAGAATTTGTTGGATTTCAAAATTATATACAGCTTTTTACTCAAAACCCATTCAAAGAAAGATTTTTTGGTGCTTTTGGGAACACTATAAAATTTTTTTTAATAGTAACTTTTTTTCAAAATGTTATTGGGTTTTTTATAGCAGTTTTGGTTACCAGAAAATTTATCGGAAATACATTTTTCCGAAGAATAAGCTTTCTGCCAACTACATTATCAGTGCTGGTAGCAGGGTTTCTATTTACTTTAATTTTAAATCCTATCTGGGGGATTTTTGATAAATTTCTTGAAGCAATAGGACTGGGATTTTTAGTAAGACCGTGGCTTGGTACCCCATCAATAGCATTGGTAGTAATAGCTATTGTTACAAGCTGGCAGTATTTGGGTACGTCAATCATATTTTATACCGCAGGTATCGATGCTATAGATAGTGAGATTTTAGATGCTGCAAAAATAGATGGTGCTGGACCTTTAGCTGAGATTAGATATATCATATTTCCTTTAATTCTACCTATTATTGGAATAGTTACGATACTGATCTTTATAGGTGATTTTACACAATTTGATATTGTTTATGCTATGACTAGTCCTTATGCAAATCCACGGTATGGTACTGACTTATTTGGTTCATTATTTTATAGAGCAGCATTTTTCCCAATCGGAAGAGGTGGCTGGGGTATGGGCATGGGGGCTACTGTAGCCACTATAATATTTTTTATAGTAACCATAGGAGTTCTACTTTTATTGTTTGCATTCAGAATGAAGGGTATAGGGAGGAAGAAAGAAGGAATAGAGTAGTGATTGGTTATAATTATATTTTGGTATTAAATTAATAAGGAAAGGTATAGATGATTAAGTTTAAGAATGGAACAGTAAGAACACTTTTATATGTTATTTTAATAATATATTCTATGAGTATATTCTATCCAATTTTTTTAATGATTATAACATCGTTAAAGGAAAATAGAGAAATATTTACAAGACCATATAGTCTACCTCAATCATTTAATCTGGATAGCTATATACATCTTTTTAAAATATCGAATTATTTAATTTATTTCAGAAATAGTATTATAATTACGCTTACATCACTTTTAATAATTTTAGCTCTTTCCTCTCTTATTTCATATGTATTAGCCAAGTATAGATTTATTGGAAGCAGATTTCTTTATTTATATTTTATTGCCGGTTTAATAATTCCGATCAAGCTGGGGACTATTGGTATAATTAGAATTATGCTTGGTCTGCATGTATTTGATACTCTAGCTGCATTAATAATAGTTTATACAGCTATGGGCATACCATTTGGGGTGTTTATTCTTACTGATTTTATCAGGTTGATTCCCGAAGAGCTAAGCAATTCAGCCAGAATAGATGGCTGTAGCGAGCCTAAAATATTTTTTAAAATAATACTTCCTCTAATTCGGCCGGCTTTAGCTGCTGTAGCTATTATCAATTTTATACCAATTTGGAATGATTTCTGGTTCCCATTATTATTAGTTAGAACAGATAATGTGAAGACCATTCCTTTAGCAACGGCACTGTTATACGGACAGTATGAAACTAATTTTGGATTGATTTTTTCAGTCTTGGTTGCTGCTTCACTACCTGTAATTATTTTTTATTTGATTATGTCTCGCCAGTTTATAAAGGGGTTGTCTTCGGGAGCACTAAAAGGATAATTTCTTCTGTTATCAACATTAGAAAACAATATAAATAATCTTTTAAATTTACAAGTAGTATTAATTATTAAAAAATGTTTTTAAAATTGAGAAACGGAAATAAAAATAAATTGGAAAATCTACTTTCTGCTATGACTCTTAGAGAAAAAATAGGGCAGATGTTTCAAGTTGGTTTTAAAGGTACAAAAGTTACTTCCGATATAAAAGAGATGATTGAGGATTATTATGTTGGAGGGATAATATATTTCAGGTGTAATATAGAATCACTTCAACAAGTATCCGGCCTATCTAATGAGTTGCAGATATTATCAGCAAGCAAGAGACCAGGTTTACCGTTGATGATATCTACTGACCAGGAAGGTGGAATGGTCAGCCGTCTGGTAGGAGGAACTCATTTTCCTGGAAATATGATATTAGGTGCAACAAGAAATGTTAGGCTGGCTAAAAGAGATGGTCAGGCAATTGCAAGGCAATTAAAAGCGGTGGGAATTAATATGGATTTTGCTCCTGTTTTAGATGTTAATAATAATCCATTAAATTTGGTTATAGGAGCTCGATCTTTTGGTGGAGACCCTCTTTTAGTGGCTAATTTAGGCGTAGCTTTTATTAAAGGGATGCAAGCAGAGGGAGTTATTACCTGTGCCAAACATTTTCCTGGGCATGGAGATACAGCTATTGATTCCCATTTAGATCTTCCTGTTATTAAGCACGGAAAGGAACATTTAGAAAAGGTAGAACTTTATATAGATTTTATAATTGATGAAAAATTGTATCCAGCTGTGCTTTGTGAAGCAATGTGAAGAAATTGGAGGATAAAGTACTATGGTTAAAATTGGTATTATTGGTTGTGGGGCTATAGGAAATAAGCATGCTAACTGTTATAAGGCTTTACAAAATGTTAGAGTTGTTGGTGTATCTGATATTCGACAGGATAAGGCAAAAGAAATAGCTAATTTAGTTGGAGCAAGGGTGTTTACTGATGCGAATGAATTAATAAATAACAAAGAAATTGATGCTATTAGTATTTTTCTTCCTACACATTTGCATAAAGAATTTGTTATAAAATCTGCCCAGGCCAAGAAGCATATATTTTGTGAGAAACCATTTGCACTTACAGTAAAAGATGCAGAAGAAATGATAAAAGAAGTAGCAAGAGAGAAAGTGAAATTAATGATTGGTATGGTGTTACGTTTCTGGCCGGAGTATATTGAGTTTAAGAGAATTGTAGATTCAAAGATATATGGTAGATTAGCAACCCTTACTTGCACTCGTCTTGGTTCAGGTCCTATATTTGCGTGGGACAAATGGTATTTTGACTCAAAACGAAGTGGTGGTGCCGCTCTTGACTTGCATATACATGATACAGATTATATTTACTATCTGTTAGGAAAGCCCAAATCAGTATATTCTTTGAGAAAAAAATTCAATCAAGGGATAGAGTTTATAAGCACAACCTATAATTATGAAGGTACTATAGTCAATGCTGAAGGGGGTTGGGTAGAACAATCATTAGGATTTATTCAGGCAATAAGAGGAGTATTTGAGGATGGCACTGTTTTAGAATACAACTACAAAAATCAGCCGTTAATAATTTACGGAAAAGAAAAAACTGAACTGGTAAATATTCCAAAGCTAAAGTTAGGTTCTGTTAAAGCTATTGGTAATATTTCTGAACTTGGTGGTTATTATAATGAAATAAAATACTGGATTGAATGCTTGCAAAATGATAGATATCCTGAAAGAATTACCCCTGAAGATGCAAAAGTGTCTTTAGAAATTGTTCTTAAAGAGATAAAATCAGCAGAAATTGGAAAGGAGATTTTTTTATGACGATGAAACTTGGTACGATGGTTCTCATTACTGAAAACATAAGAAAAAGTTTTGAGGAAGTAGCTAAGTTGGGGATACAAACTTGTCAGGTTTCCTGTACAGCGGAATTTATGATAGATAAACTAAAACCTAAAGACATAAAAAAGGCTTCAGAAGAGTTTGGCATTGAAATAACTTCTTTCTTTTTGATGTTTGAGGGACAGATTTATAATAGAATAGAAGGGGTTTCGACAGTAGGTTTTATCCCGGAGAAGTATCGTACGAGAAGATTTGAATTGGCGGAAAAATTTTCTGATATGATTTGTGAAATAAAAGTGAAAAGTATTACTTCCCATGTTGGGGCTATACCAAATGATCCAAAAAGCCCTCTATATTTGGAATTTGCTCCAGTGATGAAAAAATTTGTTGAACATTGTAAAAGAAATGGTCAAATATTTTGTTTTGAAACCGGACAGGAATTACCATCAACGCTTAAAAGATTGATAATCAATATTGGTGATAATGCTTATGTAAATTTAGACCCAGCTAATTTAATTCTCTATGGCATGGCGCATCCTTTAGATGCTGTGGAAATTCTTGGAGAATATGTAAGGGGTATGCATGCAAAGGATGCACTTTGGCCCAATCGTAATGAGGGGTTGGGGATTGAAGTTCCGGTTGGAAAAGGTGAAGTTAATTTCCCTTTGCTAATCTCTAGATTAAAAGAGAAAGGTTTTCAAGGGCCAATAACTATAGAACGAGAGATATCAGGGGAACAGCAGAAGAAAGATATATTAGAAGCAAAGAAATTTTTGGAACCATATTTATAAAGAAAGGTTATGATTAAATTATGTTCAAGTATAGATAGAAATGTGATATATTGTGATTGCGGGAATAGGGGTTGTCTGGAGAATTATGTTAGCTGGCCAGCTATTTACTCCAAACTATCGTCTTTAATAGTAAAGGGAAAACATACAATGGTGTTGGAATTAGCGAAAGGAGATATAGATCGGGTTACTCCTTCTATTTTTCTCAATGCGTTAGAAAAAGATGATCAATTGGCCAAAGAAATTATGGAGGAAGTTGCAGGATATCTTGCCACTGGGATTGTTAATCTGGTTAACTTGCTAAACCCAGATATAATTATTTTGGGGGGCAAGGTCGCATATAATAATAGATTTCTGCTTTCTCGGGTAAAAGAATTGGTGTTTGAACAAGCTCTGACTATTTTAACTAAGCAGCTCAAAATATGTCCAACTTCTTTAGGAGAAGACTTTAGAGTAATTGCTACTGCAACTATTCCTTTACAGGAGATATTTCATTTTTCGGTTTTTTCCTGATTTCAGGGAAATATAAAGTTACATATTTTTTAAAATTACTTAATAAAGTCACTGACAAAAGTAAGTTTAAAATAAAAATTTAATGTATGTGTATGTCAAAACAATTGGAATCTCCCTTTTAGCTAGAGGAAGGGAGAAAAAAATAGAAAGGAGGTTATTTAAAATAAAATTGAAATAAAATCTAGCATTTTTCTGCTTTTCTTACAATTATAAAGAAAAAATAATGGAGGATAAAGATAATGTTTAAAAGATTATTTTATTTCGTTCTAGTTTTAGTATTTGTTTCGAGTATATCAGTTTGTGTTTTTGCTCAGGAAGAAGTGGAATTAACGATGCTTAATTATCTTGATATTACTTCACCTGAAGCTGCAGTTTGGGATGCTACTGTGGAAGCATTTAATGCTAAATATCCTAATATCACACTGACAATTGAAAATAGTTTCGGCGATGCATACCATCAGAAACTTGCTGCGCTGGCTGGTGCAGGAGATCTGCCTGACGTTATGTATCTTTGGCCAGGTGGACGAAGTCTTGAATTTTATAAAAATGAGCTTACTGAAGATCTGTATCCATTTCTAGGCGCAGATAAAGACAAATATGTTCCTTCTGCTGTTGCTCCCCAATGGGATGGTAAACTTCATGAGCTTCCTATAACAGCAGGAACTGCATGCCATGTGTTGTATGTTAATACCAAAATTCTAGACGCTCTCGGCCTTAGCATGCCTACTACATATGAGGAACTTGTTGCAATGGGACCTACCATAAGTGATGCTGGTCTTTATCCTATCTTGATGGCTAATAAAGCTGCCTGGGTTATGCAATCTTGCCTGTTCAGCGCTCTGGTAGGAAGAATAGCCGGCCAGGATTGGATAGATAAAGTAATTACAGGAGAAGCCTCTTTTACAGATCAGGAGTTTGTTGACTCTCTTGCACTTGTAAAAGATATGTATGATACTGGTTTACTTCCACCTCAAAGCATCCAGTTAGAGTACGGAGATGCTCCAAACCTGTTTGTAACCGGCAGAAGTCCGTTTATGATTGATGGAGATTGGCGAGTAGGTGCACTAACCCCTCTCTTAACTGAAGAGGAACAGGCAGATTTTGAACTTGCTGTATTTCCTGATATTGCAGGGCAAAAAGGCGTGTCCGGTTCCACCGCTGGCGTTGCATCAACCGGTTTTGGTATGAAAGCGGGTCTTACAGGGGATAAAGCTGATGCTGCATGGAAATGGATTTCCTTCTTTGCAGGACCTGAAGCATCAGAGCTCAGATTTGTTGGAGAGGGAATAATACCTTCTTATATTATGGATCTTTCAGTATATGAAGATATCCCACCACTTGTAGTAAAAAGAGCAGCTTTTTATGCTGAAGTCAGCACCAACACATCTGTGCTTGATGCTGTTATTACTGGTGAACCAATCATTCTAATAAACAACGGTCTCCAGCAATTGGCATTAGGTGATATTACACCTGAAAAATTAGCTGCAGATATAGAAGCTGCAATGAAATTAGTTCGATAAGGTAACCGATAATGGGCACCGTATACGCGGTGCCCATTAAATATATTAGAGAGATAGAATATAAAAAATGGAAAAATTCAAAAGAGTATCAATATATATGGCCTTTGTTTTGCCAGCATTGTCTGTTTATCTGGCAATAATCGCATTTCCAATAATATCATCTGTGGGCTTAAGTTTTACAGATTTTAATATTTATAAAAACCTGGCTATATGGACAGGGTTGACAAACTATATAAAAATATTCAAAGACCCGGTTTTTTGGTTCTCAATGAGGAATAATCTTATTGTTATCTTCGTATCTGTTTTTGGTCAGATACCACTCGGGTTTGGACTGGCATACCTTATATATAGAAAGCTTGTAAAACGTTCAGGTTTTTTTCAGGCTATGGTTTTTCTCCCAACTGTTATTTCCACTATCATTATAGGAATTCTCTGGTCAAAAATGTTTTCTCCGATTGGAGTTGTACCAAAGATTATTCAATCTATTACTAACAATCCTAATTATTCAATGACTATAATGAACAGCAAACAACTGGCGATGATTCCTATTGGGTTTGTTCTTCTCTGGGTGTATACAGGAACTTACCTGATTATTTTTTTGGCTAACCTGCAGAATATTGATCCGAATATCATTGAAGCTGCTCAAATAGACGGAGCAACAGATGGCCAAATTTTTATAAAAATTATTGTACCTCAACTTTATGGCGTAATAGTATTAACCTCGATTTTAGCTATATCGGGTAGTTTAAAGAGTTTTGATTTACTTTTTGCTATGACTGGCGGTGGACCTGCCTATTATACAAATTTGTTAGCACTTTATATGTATCAAAAATCTTTTATATTTTATGATTATGGTGTAGGATCTGCTGTTTCTACGGTTATGGTTTTCTTATCAATTGTTTTGGTGACCCTGATACGATTTGTAAGAAGAAAAGTTGAAACTATGGAGGCGTAAACTGTGTCAAATGTTACTTTAAATATAAGAAAAGAACGGAATATTTTTAACAGATTATTAATTTATATAGTTTTTATAATATTTGCGATATTTACCCTTTTTCCTTTAATCTGGCTTTTTTATTCTTCATTTAAACCACAGCTTGAAATTATCAGGAATAGTCTTGCTTTGCCGAGAGACTGGATATTTAGCAATTATATACAGGCAATAAAAATTGGAAAGTTAAATATATATGCGGTAAACAGTATAATTTATACATTTGTTTCTACAGGGTTGGTTATTATTTTTTCTATGATGGCCTCTTTTGCATTTGCTAAAATAAAAAATAGAGCAACTCCATTTTTATATAATTCGTTTTTGATAGGTTTACTTATTACCATACAGGCTATTTTAATTCCATTGTTTATTTCTATGACACGGATTGGACTTAGAGATACCCGCTTGGGGATAATAATGATTTATGTAGCCATCAATCTTCCTCTGGCGATTTTTTTAGGGACAGAATATATAAAAGCAATACCGGACTCTTTAATTGAATCAGCACAGATTGACGGTGCTTCTTATTTTACAATTTTTATAAAAATCATTATGCCCATGTGCAAACCGGTTATGGTAACCATTCTTATTTTTACTGCTCTTGCCTGCTGGAACGAATTTATGCTTGCTCTTGTCTTTACCAGTTCTGACTCGTCAAGAAGCCTTCCTGTAGGCATTTATTCTTTCTCAGGTCCTCTTGCAACTGAGTATGGGATGCAGTTCGCGGCTCTGGTTATTGGAATGACACCAATGATTATACTATATGCAATATTTCATAAGCAGATAACCCGTGGATTTGCAGCTGGAGGGGCAGTAAAGGGATAACCTTTGTTAACTTAATCATATTTAAAGATAAGATAATATGTAAAAAATATATCTCATTATGAATAGATAAGTAAAAATTTAAGTATGAGGTTAAAATTTACAATATGAGGGATCCAGAAATAAAGCATCTACTTATTTATTAAAAATATTAATAATATCTATAATTACTTAATAGCATCAATTATTGAGGAGGGCTTCTATAATGAGAAATGAAAACAAAAGCAAATTAGAAAAAGATACAATTATTTCTAAAAAACTAATCTCTAAAATGACTCTTGAAGAGAAAATAGGACAGATGTTTCAGGTGGGTTTTGTTGGTACAAAAGTTACTTCTGGAATATCGGAAATGATAAAGGATTATCACATAGGGGGGATAATATATTTTAGGCGTAACATAAAATCACTTAGACAAGTATTTAAATTATCTAATGAACTACAAGCAATATCAATAAACCAGAGAGTAGGATTACCATTAATGATTTCCACCGATCAGGAAGGTGGTATAGTACACCGATTAATTGGAGGGACGCATTTTCCCGGAAGTATGGTATTAGGTGCTACAAAAAAGGCAGAATTAGCTGAAAGAATGGGTCAAGCAATTGCGAAGGAACTAAAAACGGTAGGAATTAATATGGATTTTGCTCCCGTTTTAGATGTTAATTGTAATTCTTTGAATCCGGCTATAGGGGTAAGGTCTTTTGGCGAAGATCCTTTTTGGGTTGCCAAGTTGGGCGTAGCATTTATTAAGGGGGTACAAGCAGAAGGAGTTATTGCTTGTGGCAAGCATTTTCCTGGACATGGCGATACGGTTGCCGATTCTCATTTAACTCTTCCGGTTGTTAAACATGACAGGAATCATTTAGAGAAAGTTGAATTTTATCCTTTTATGCAAGCCATACAAGCGGGGGTTGACAGTATTATGACTGCTCATGTCTGCTTTCCTTCCATAGAACCAAAAGAAGATATTCCCGCAACTTTATCATACAATGTTTTGACAAATTTACTAAGAAAGGAATTGGGATATACAGGTATAATTATTACTGATTGTATGGAGATGAAAGCTATTGCTGACGGTTTTGGTACTTCGGAAGGGGCAATTATGTCCATTAAAGCAGGGAGTGATATAGTTTTAGTGTCCCATAGTATTAATAAACAAAAACAGGCTATGGAAATGGTTGTTGAAGCAGTAAGAAAAGGAGAAATATCTGAAGAAAGAATCAATCAATCTGTATTAAGGATACTTCGATTAAAGAAGAAGAGAATCTGCTTAAAGACTATCATCGGTTCTAATTACCAAAAAATAAATAAAAAAATGGATGAAGAACTTGCTTATCAGATAGCAAAAAAAGGAGTAACTTTGGTTAAAGACGAGAGCAATTTAATTCCCATTGATATGTTCAATAGCAAAAAAATATTGGTTTTAGATTTTTTTCTAAAACGCTCATCTTTAGTAGAAGATGATATAGAGAATGAAAATTTATTAGTTGATTTTTTAAGGGAAGAAGGAGTAGAGGTTAAACACTATACTTTTTTTGAAGGCAAGGATACAATGCCTTCATTAGAGGGAATTGATAGGATTATTGTTTGCAGTTTCAACGCTATCCATAATCCTTATCAAGTTAAAATAATTAGAAAAATACAAACCCTAAATATACCGTTTATTGTTTTATCCAGTAATCCTTATGATCTTCAAGCTTTTTCCGAAGTATCTACTTTTTTAACTACTTATGATTATAGTCCCTTTAATTTACAAGTAGCTAGCGAGATAATAGTTGGTAAATATAAAGCTCAGGGGATTTTACCTGTGACGTTGAAATTTTAAAGATATATGAGGAGTTATATAGTAATAAATTTTACAGGAAAATTAGTAATAAAAATATTTTTTACTTAAAGTTATATAGTTAGTCTAATGAAAAAAATAATATTACAGTGCTAAAAAGTACAGAAAGATAGGATGGTGAATTATTTATGCTCGATGGTTTAATTTCATTAATAAAGCCACTAGTGATTCCCTCACTTGATGATAATTTTCGTCCTGCTGTTTTATGGAATCATGCTTTTCTGGATGCGGTTCGTTCTTCAGGAGAAGGACTACCACTTACTGTTAGTTTAGAGCGAAACGATGGGGGTGTCTCAATTTTTAAGACACATATTTTTCCTCCGGAACATAAAATGGCTTCGACAAACTTATTATATGTTGAACGCTTGGTAAAAACATTGTTGTGGCTTCGAGGTGGACACAAGCTAACTATAGCCGGACCCGTTAAAATTGGGAAATTTATTAAAGAAGTATATTCTTTTAGAGGAGAGCGCGCTTTTGATGCAAACTTTATGTCTAATATATACGAAAAACCTTTTACTACTGTAGAAATTTGTAATACTAAAAAGATCTATGCCACCAAAGAAAAGTCAATTCCCTTAGGTGGTCATATTGAAGGATGTCGTATCGGTTTTGACCTGGGGGCAAGCGATAGAAAGGTAAGTGCAGTTATAGATGGAAAAGTAGTTTTTAGCGAGGAAGTGGTTTGGGGTCCACGAAACCAAAGTGATCCACGATATCATTATCACGAAATTATGTCTATGTTGCACCATGCTGCAGCTCATATGCCCCGTGTTGATGCTATAGGGGGAAGCTCTGCTGGGATCTATATAAATAATCGTGTAATGAGCGCTTCAATATTTCGTGGAATTCCTTCTGATCTTTTTGAAAAAAGAGTAAAACACATTTTTTTGGATATACAAAAGGAATGGGGTGTCCCTTTGGAGATAATAAATGATGGAGAGATTACTGCCCTGGCCGGTTCTATGTCCTTGGAAACAAATTCAGTATTAGGTATCGCTATGGGTTCTAGTGAAGCAGGAGGATACATCAATAAAGATGGAAACATTACTGGATGGTTAAATGAATTAGCCTTTGCGCCTATTGATTTCCATACTGAAGCACCTGTTGACGAGTGGTCTGGTGATCGAGGGTGTGGAGTTCAATATTTCTCACAGGTAGCGGTTATACGACTTGCTAAAAAAGCAGGAATTGTTTTTGATGAAAAACAAACTCCTGCTGAGAAATTAAAATTTGTTCAGATGCTAATGAGCAAGGGAGATGACCGAGCAAAAAAAGTCTTTGAAACGATTGGTTGCTATTTGGGTTATGGCATTGCTTATTATGCAGATTTTTATGATATAAAACATATATTAATATTGGGTCGGGTTACTTCCGGAGAGGGTGGTCAAATAATTCTACAAAAAGCAGAGCAGGTACTAAAAGAAGAATTTTCAGAGCTATTTAAAAATATTTTTTTACATCTTCCTGATGAATCAATTAGGAGGGTAGGCCAATCCATTGCTGCTTCAAGTTTGCCCACTTTACCATAGATTATATTAACAAGAAGCGGAGAGTAAAATGATTAATAAAAACAAAAGAATTATTATAATAAATGGTACAATTATCACTCCATTTCACTTGGTTAGCGGTAAGGCTATTATTATAGAAAAAGGAAGAATCAGAGAAATAGTGAACAAGGAAGAGCTAAGTACTGCTACATTGACAGGGGTAGAGGTAATTGAAGCTAAAGATAAATTTATAGTTCCCGGCTATATCGATATACATATTCATGGTGGCGGTGGTTCAGATGTAATGGATGGAGACTATGAATCCATAAACAAGATTGCTATTGCTCATTCTCATTTTGGTACTACGTCGTTTCTTCCCACTACAATGACTATGAGTAAAGATAAAATCATTAGAAGTCTTCGGAGCATTTGTGAAGCAGTAAAAAAAGGAACTGCGGGTGCTGAAATTTTAGGGATACATATGGAAGGACCTTATATTAACCCTGAAAAGAAAGGGGCTCAAAAAGAGGATGAGATTAAAAAAATTTCCATTGAGGAGTTCTTGGAATTTAATCAGGCTTCGGGCAATTTAATTCGTTTGGTAACTATTGCGCCAGAAATGCCGGGAGCAATTGGTCTTATTAAATATTTATATAAACAGGGAATTATTACTTCGGTGGGGCATACTAATGCCACTTATGTACAGACCCAAGCTGGTATTCAGGCCGGACTATCTCATGTCACCCATACTTTTGATGCGATGAGAGGGCTGCACCATCGGGAGCCGGGTGTGGTAGGAGCGGCTTTAACTTCTCCGGAATTAACCGTAGAGATTATTGCTGATGGTGTACATATCCACCCAATTGTATTGAAAATATTAACTAAAATTAAAGAAGGCGAAAAAGTAGTCTTAATTACTGATGCCATGAGGGCAGCAGGCCTTAAAGAGGGAACTTATGATTTGGGAGGGCAAGAGGTTATTGTGACTAAAGGACAAGCGAGGTTAAAAGACGGAACTTTAGCAGGTAGTGTGTTAACTATGGATAAAGCAGTTAAAAATATGGTAAACAAGATAGGCATTCAATTGCCAAAAGCGATTCAAATGGCAAGTTTTAACCCTGCGAGGTCTATAGGAATAGACGATAAAAAAGGGAGCTTGGAGCCTGGCAAAGATGCCGATATAGTTATTTTAAATAAAAACTTAGAGGCCGAACTAACTATAGTAGCCGGTAAGATAGTTTACAGGAGAAAATAGATATGAAAGTTGTTATAGTAAAAGATTACCATGAGTTAAGTTCCAAGGCTGCTCAGTTAATTGCTGAGCAAACCATAAACAAAAAAAATACTGTTTTGGGTTTAGCTACAGGCAGCACACCAAATGGTATGTATAAAGAGTTAATTCGTTTAAATCAAGAAGGAAAGGTGGATTTTTCAGAAGTAATTACTTTTAATTTGGATGAATATTATGGCTTATCTCCGGAACATCCACAGAGCTATTACTTCTTTATGTGGGATAGTTTTTTTAAACACATTAATATTAAAAAAGAAAATGTGCATTTATTAAATGCAATTTCAGAAAATACAGATAAAGAATGTGCGCAATACGAAGCTTTAATTAAAAAAAGCGGAGGAATTGATTTGCAAATTTTAGGGATTGGCGATAATGGTCATATAGGTTTTAATGAACCGGATATCAGTTTAAATACTCGAACTCATTTAGTAAACTTGACTACTAAAACGATTCGGGCAAATTCTCGTTTTTTTAATACCGCTCAGGAAGTGCCCAAAAAAGCTATCACTATGGGGGTAGGGACTATTATGCGGGCAAGAAAAATTATTTTATTGGCTAACGGTAAAAGAAAAGCCTGGGTTATTGAAAAAACAATAAATAGTCCTATTACTACTAAGGTGCCGGCAACTGTTCTTCAACTTCATAATGACGTAACCATAATTATCGATCAGGAAGCAGCTTCTCAGTTTGTAAATCAACAGTGATATAACTTATTTTAATTAATAAATTTAAGTTAATTTAGAAAGCATAATTTAGATAATATTTTTAAAAGAACTGATTCTCTAAATTATGCTTTTTGTTATTTTAAAAGACTATCTTTAAAGGTATTTATAACCCTGTAACTAAAAGATTTCCTAAAGAGAATAAAATATTATATAATAAAACAAATTTGATTTTAATTAAAAATATAAAGAATATTTATGATCAACGATAAATACCTCAGAATTTTTAAAAAAGGAGTGAAGTGCTTTGATTAAAAAACAGATGGTGACTGATTTAAATTTAAATACCAGGATTAATGACATATTTTTCTTAAAAGATGTAGAGTTTAGAGTGAGGAGAGATAAAAAAACTATAGATATGTTCTTTAAAATCGCTGATAAAACCGGGGAAATTGAAGCCATTAATTGGGATGTTTCTAATGATAAAGTAGAGAAATTAAGCAAGATCAAATTTGCTCGCGTTCAGGGGTATATTACTAAAAAGAAAAGTGATGGGACTCTTCAGGCAACAATTTCTTCACTTACCGAAACTGCCCCCCTGGATTTAGATTATTCAGATTATTTACCTCAATCAAAAGAAAATTTAGATGAATTAATGAGTAAGATTTTTTTAAAGATTAATTCTATCGAAAATTATCACTTAAAGAATCTTTTAAAGAGTTTTTTTGATGATCAAGAATTTGCGGAAAAGTTTAAAAGAGCACCAGCGGCAACGAAAGTACATCAACCTTATATCGGCGGTTTAGCTGAGCATACTATAAAGGTAGTGGCTATTTGTGAGACCATAGGTAATATCTATAAAGAAATAAACCGTGATTTTCTAATTACCATGGCTATTCTTCATGATATAGGTAAAATAAGGGAATATGCCTACCATAAGGTTATCGAACATACTGATGAAGGTAAGCTTTTGGGTCATATAGCTATAAGCTTAGAGATGATTGACCGGAAGATAAGGAGTATGGATGATTTTCCAAAAGATTTAGAATTAATGGTAAAACATACTCTCTTAAGTCATCATGGCCATTTTGAATTTGGCTCGCCCAGACTTCCCAGTATTTTAGCAGCTATTGCACTCTATTATGCTGATGAATTGGAGGCTAAGGTAAGTGGTTTTATAAATGTCAAAGAAGAAAATAAAGATTTTAATGAAAAATGGAGTAAATGGGTCTGGTGGTTGGAAAGGTCAATTTATTTAGATGAAGAAGCAATATTAAAAAATAAAATAAATGAGACAGAGGAAGAGTAACCAGGAAATTATCCAACTAAATTGAAGGAGAAAATAATTGTGAGAGAGATTTTAGAAAAGATTTTAGAAAATAATAAGTATAAAGCAGATTATATCGAAATAAGGACGGAAAAGAAAGAAACCAATACCATTCATTTTCAGGGGAAGAAGTTAGAAAAGATAGATTGTTCCCGGCAGACAGGAGGAAATGTTCGTGCCCTGGTAAAAGGGGGATGGGGGTTTGTTTCTTTTAATCAGTTTGATGATTTAGAAGAAAAAGTTAGAGAGGCAATAGAGGTAGCGAGTTTAATTGGAAAAGAAGAAAGTAAACTGGCCCTTATTTCGCCAGTTGTTGAAATAATTAAACGGGAATTAGATAAGGATTTTCGCCAGATAAGTTTAAGAGAAAAGAAAGATTTAATGGAAAATTATAATAATATAATTATGAAATCTAATCCTCTGATTCAATCCTCTAATGTAATCTATACCGACAGATTTTCTACTACTTATTTTGCCAATTCGGAAGGTAGTTATATCGAACAGAAAAAGCCGTTTTTAAGTGCGCGCTTTACAGCCATAGCCCGAGAGGGGGACAATGTTCAGCTGGCCAGTGAAAGTGTTGGAACTACCAAGGGTTTTGAAATAATGGAAAAAATTTCTACTAAAGCACAAAAAGCAGCTTTTCGGGCAGTCAATCTTCTTAAGGCACAGCCGGTGGAAGGTGGGGAATATACGGTTATCTTAGACCAGACTCTAAGCGGGGTTTTTATCCATGAGGCCTTTGGACATCTTAGCGAAGCTGATTTTCTATATGAAGACGAGAGGATGAGCGGTTTAATGAAATTAGGGAAGGAATTTGGCTCACCGAAACTCAATGTAGTTGATGATGGTTCTATTCCGGATTTATTAGGTTCTGCCAAATATGATGATGAAGGAGTTAGAACCAAGAAAAATTATCTGATAAAAGAGGGAATTCTGACAGGCAGATTACATTCGCGGGAAACTGCTGCTAAAATGGGGGAAGAGCCAACCGGAAATGCCCGTGCCCTCAATTATCGCTTTAAACCTATCGTTAGAATGACCAATACCTATATCGAAAACGGAGATACTCCTTTTAAAGATTTATTATCTGGAATAAAGAAAGGAATTTATGCCAAGGACTGCTATGGGGGGATGACTACTTTTGAGATGTTTACTTTTAGTGCTGGAGAAGGTTATATGATAAGAGATGGGGAGATTACCGAACCGGTTAAAGATGTAGTTTTAAGTGGGAATTTATTTGCCACCCTTCTTAATATTGAGGGGGTAGGAAATGATTTGAAGATGATCGAGTCCGGTGGGGGATGCGGGAAAGCAGGACAAGATCCTTTGCCTGTGTCTTTTGGTAGTCCACACCTCAGGATAAAAAAGGTAGTAGTAGGAGGTAGATGAGATGGAAAAATTACTTCAGCAGGCTTGCAAGAAAGTAGACTCAGCTGAATTATTTAAAGCTAAGAGCAAGACTATTCCGGTAAATTTTGAGGTAAATAGATTAAAATCTATCGATATTTCGGAGAGCGAGGGGAAAGCATTACGCGTAATAAATAAGGGCAGGATAGGTTTTTCTTCGTTTACCGGAAGTGAAGATTTTGATTTAATGGTTGAAAAGGCAGCAGCTACCTCAGAATTTGGTTCAGAAGCTTCTTTTAATTTTCCAGAGGAAGTCAAAAGAAGTGGGAAAGAAAAGATAAACATATATGATGAGAAAGTGGCAGATAAGAACATTGAAGAGATGGTTAAGGTTGGTGAAGAGATTGTAAAGAGATTAAAAAATTTTAGCCGAAAATTGCGCTGTGATGTCACTGTTTTAAAAAATTATAGCGAGATTGAATATGGTAATTCACGGGGAGGTAATTTTTCTTATAAAAAAACTACAATTGCTTATTCGGTGATGGTTCAAAAAATTAAAAATCAAGATATGTTGATGGTTTATTCCTCTCTTGAATCTGGAAAAGACAATCTTGAGGTTGAAGAATTGACCTCTGAGATAATAGAAAATTTAGAATGGGGGGAGAAGATTGTCCCCATAGGAAGTGGGAAGATGCCGGTTATCTTTACCCCCAAGGCAGCTTTGGTTTTAATTCTTCCCATAATCAGTGGTTTAAACGGAAAGATGGTCTTGAAGAGGATTTCACCTTTGGCTGCCCAGAAAAATAAGAAATTATGGAGTGACCTGTTAACTCTTTATAGTGACGGCACTATAGATTTTGCTGCAGGCAGTGCTCCTTTTGATGATGAAGGAGTAGAAATGAAACGGGTTCCTTTGGTAGAAAGAGGAGAGATTAAGAATTTTTATTATGATTTACAGACTGCGGGGATAGCCGGGGTTAAGAGTACCGGAAATGGTTTAAGAGCGGGCTTACAAAGCGGACCTGCTCCCGGTATAAGTAATCTGGTAATGGAGGAAGGAAAAGTTTCTTTTATGGAGATGATTAAAGATATTTCGGAAGGGATAGTTATAGACCAGGTTCTTGGATTAGGACAGGGGAATATAATAAGTGGAGCCTTCTCTAATAATGTACAGCTGGGCTATAAGATAGAAAAGGGCAAAATAGCAGGTCGGGTTAAGGATGTGATGATTGCCGGTAATGCCATAGAAGAATTAAAAAATATAGTTGCTTTGGGGGATAAGTCCAAATGGATTTCCGGCAAATACAAATTCCCCCATATCTACCTAAAATCTCTATCTGTTTCTGCCAAAAAATAAGAAGGTATCGGGGTCAGCCCAATAATGGGGACGTCCTCCTGACATTTGGAGTAGTTTATAAGAGAGAACAGATATGAAAATAGTTTTAGTCAAAGATTATAAAGAATTAAGTTGCTGCGCAGCTCAGTTTCTGGCTTCGCAAATTATTAAGAAAAAGAATTTAGTCTTAGGTTTAGCTACAGGTAGTACCCTTATTGGGATGTATAAAGAGTTGATTCGAAGGCATCGGGAAGAAGGATTAGATTTTTCGGAGGTAATTACCTTTAATTTGGACGAATACTATAGTCTGCCTCCAAAACATCCGCAAAGTTATTGCTTTTTTATGTGGAACATCTTTTTCAAATATATTAATCTTAAACGGAAAAATATTCATTTATTAAATGGGGTTACTAAAAATGTTGAAAAGGAATGTCAACAATATGAAGAAGCAATTCGAAGAGTTGGGGAAATTGACCTGCAAATTTTGGGGATCGGTGTCAATGGTCATATTGGTTTTAACGAGCCTGATGTTGGACCAGGAGGCAGCTTCTCAACTGTACCGAACAAAGATAAAAAAAGGTGGGTAAGTTTTATTCCTCTTTGAACAAATAATTTAGAAAACTTTAAGGAGGTAAAAGCAGATGTCTTTAAAAGATGAGAAGAGAGAAAGAGAAGAATATGTAATTTTAGAGCTTAATGCTCAGAAGTTAAGAGGGATGGTTCATTTTCCTCCCGGGAGAGGACCTTTACCAGCTGTAGCTCTTTTTCATGGATGGGGTGGCCAGAGAATGGAGCCTCATTTTATTTTTGTAAAACTTTCTCGACTTTTAGCTAAGAATAAGATCGTTACTGCTCACTTTGACTTTCGGGGTTCGGGAGAGAGTGATGGTGAGTTTCAAGAGATGACTATTCTTCAAGAAGTAGAGGATGGAATGAAAATTATGGATTTTCTTGCTGGGCATCCTTTGGTGAATAGAGAACATCTGGGGATTGTGGGCTTAAGCTTAGGGGGATGTATTGCTCGCTTGGTGGCTACTGAGCGAGATGATGTCAAATGTCTTGTCCTTTGGTCAGCAGTGGCAGACCTTGAAGAACTCATAAAACAGGAGCAAACTGAAGAACAAAATGAGGAGCTGACCAGGAAAGGCTATACTGATTCTGGTGGAAACAAGATAGGAAAATCTTTTTTCGCTACCCTTTCTCAAGTGAAAAAGCTCGAAACTTTATCCACATATCAAGGAGAAGTCTTAGTTATTCATGGTACTGAAGACCAGACTGTTCCTCTTGAGCATGCTTATCGATTTACACAAGTTCTACCTTCTTCTCGATTAAAGAAAATTGAAGGGGCAGACCATACTTATAATCGAGTAGACTGGGAGGAAGATGTTTTGAAGGAAACGGTGAATTTTTTTAGAGAAAAGTTGTAAGGAATTTAAGTGAATAAGATATGAATAAAATTATTACCAGGCCTGAGGAAATAGTAAAGAATGAGCGAGTTTTGTATGCCGGGAATCATTACCTGAGTGTACCTATCATTGATTGTCAGAATGGTGCTATTAAAAATGTAAATGTGGTATCTCTTTCTAATAAAGCTTTGGTAGAATTAAAAGGAGAAGCAAATTTATTTACGCCACATTTTTACAAAGAAGGAAAAGAAATTGAAATAGAAAAAATAGATGTCTCTAAAGAACAGTATTATTTACCCCATTTAGACTTCTTTTTAAAAGGCGGGATAAGAGTAACCGGAAGAATATTTACCGATCTTAAGGAAAAGGGATTAATCTATAGTTTTGAAAGTTCAGAAGAAATTAAAATCTCTTTATTTTTTGATTTAAAACAGGTATGTTTATTACGATTTGATTCTCATAAGATAGGTGCTAAAAAGATAATTAAAAGAGATAAATGGCTGGGTAATCCGGTAATTAATATTTTTTCTTTAAAAGTTTCGTTGGCTTTAGCCTTTGGCGGAGATAAAGATTTTGAAGTTGATGATTTTAAAGGAAAGCAAACCTTAAATTTAAAAATATCCTGCCACAATAAAAATTGCTTTTATATAGCTGTAAATTATGACCCGGATGGTGCTTCTGCTACTCTCATTCACTTGAGAAGAAAAGGGTATAGCGGAATCTACAATGAATTTCTGGATTGGTTGAAGAAAAAAACCATTCCCTATCCTAAAGACCCTGCATTAGAAACCCGATTAAATGAAAATCTATTTTTTAATTATTTTTACTCTATAGCCAAAGATATGGAGAGCGATAGATATCTGGCATTAACTTCGAGAAGTCCTCGTTATTATGTTTCCGGAGCATTTTGGGAAAGAGATTGTTTTTTGTGGTCTCTTCCTGCTATAAGGTTGATTTCCCCTCAATTATATCAACATCTGGCAAGAGAAATGATCCTTCTGCACAGTAAAAATCCCGGAGATCATGCCCATTATATTGATGGTACCGTTTTATATCCTGGTTTTGAGCTGGATGAAGCAGCCAGTTATTTTATTCTTTTAGATAACCTGGAAGACCACTTTTTTGATGAGGCGTTAATAAGAGCTCTGGAAGAAGTATTTGAGCGGATAGAAAGAGAGTATGATCCCCAAACCGGACTCTATAAAACTTTCTTGCTCCCTTCTGACGACCCTGCAGAATATCCTTTAGTTACTATTGATAATGTTATTCTATGGCGAGGATTGCAGAATTTGAGAGATATTTTATTAAAGAAAGGGAAGGTAAAAAAAGTACAGCTTATAAATCAAAAAATAGAAAACATTCATAAAGGGATCCATAAATATTTAGTTAAAGAAATTGAAGGGAAGAAAATATTTTTATGGTCTACTGACGGGAAGGGAAATTTCAGATTATATAATGCCCCTCCCGGGAGTTTAGGAACTCTCTGTTTTTATAGATTTGTAGATAAAGATGACCCGATATTTAAAAATACTATAGATTATTATTATTCTTCTTGCAACCCTTATTACTTTGAAAATGCCAGAATAAATGAATTGGCTTGTGACCATCATCCCCATACCCCTTCAGGGCTGGGATTATGCGGGAGCATTCTAAATCCGTTATTATCAAATGTGGCACTGAAATGGTTAAGGAATGCGAATATGGACTATGGTCTTCTGGCGGAGAGCTTTGATAAAGATTCAGGAGAAGCTAAGACCGGAGTCGGGTTTGCTTCCGGATGTGGGTATCTGGCTTATTCTCTCTATTATGTCTTGATTAAGGAGGGGAGAGAATGAAGGTAGCTTCAGTAGAATGGAAGAAAAATGAATGGAAAAGAATAGATAAACCAAAGACTTTAGTGGATAAAATAAAAGAATATTTAGAAAAAGCGATAAAAGAACAGGTCGATATAATAGTGTTCCCCGGATTTACGGGGTGTTTTTTTCAGCAACTGAGCTACCCGGATAATAGAAGTGCAAGGAGTTTAATAAACAAAGCAGATTCCAGGGAATACATCGAACAGGTTAAAGAATTATCTCAAAACTATAAGATAGCAATTTGTCCGGGAAGTTATTGGCAAAAAGAAAAAAATAATATCTATAATGAATCCAGTTTGATAATAAATGGAGAAGTCCAGCTTAAACAACAGCAAATTTATTTGGCGCGCTGGGAAAGAGAATTGGGATTTTCCCGGGGAACAAAGATTAAATTAAAAAAAATAAAGGATTGGAACATCGCGCTAATAATTTCCACTGATGTTTTTTATCCCCAGGTTTCCAGGATGGCGGCTTTAAAGGGCGCAGATATTGTTCTATCTCCGGTAGGCTTTACCGGTGAAAAAAATCGGGCTTTACAAATTAGTGGTATGTGGCAAGAAGTCCAGCAGAATCAATTCTTTGCGGTAGAGAGCGGATTTAATGGATTCCTGGGAGAGCATAGCTTTTGGGGAGAATCGGTCATTTATGCCCCTCTGGAAATGACCGGGAAGGAAAATGGATTCTTAACAAGAACTAAAGGGCAACAAAGTTTAATAATTGCTGAGTTAGATAATAGGAAAAGAAGAAAAGCTATCTCCAAATTTGATGTGCTGTCCCAATTGAATCGAGAATTTTATCAGCAGATGAAAATGTTTAGAGGAAGATGAGTGCCGTGAATATGGAATTTTTAATTGAAAAATGGTTTGAGAGAAAAATTTCTTTAGAAAGAATAGAAAAATATTGCCAGCAATTAAGGATGGAAAGAAAAAGACTTTCAGAAGATGTGAATCTGGAAGGCATTCGGGTTTCCTGTGTTCAAAGGCAGATTCATCCGATAAATAGCATAGAGAAATATATAGATATGCTTTTTGGCTTTATAGATAAAGCTGTGAAAGATAATAGTCACCTGATTATCTTCCCCGAATATAACTTTTTTGATTTGTTCGGTTTAATTCCGGGATTTCACTTCTTAAATCAAATTCTAAATAGAAAAGCAGTGAAGGCCAAAGACAGAGAGAAAGACAGAGAGGAAGAATCAGATTTAAAAGGGAACAATCATTTTCTGACCACTATTTTTAAAGGAGTTGCAAAACCTGTAGAGGCGGGAATTAAAAGAATTTTTTCTCTGTTAGCAAAGGAATATGGTTTGTATATTTACAGCGGAAGTTATATTTTAAAGGAGAAAGAAGAAATTTATAACGCCGGTTCTCTCTTTGACCCTGAGGGAAATTTAATAGGAACTCAAAAGAAAATACACCTTACTGATTTCGAGGTTAAAATAGGAATAAAAAGAGCGAGTAAAATGAAGCTTTATTCTTTACCTTTTGGTAAAGTAGTATGCCCTATTTGTATGGATGCCACTTACTTTGAGACTTTCCGTATTGCCAGAGAGATAGGAGCGGATATGGTTATTTTACCTATTGCTAATTTAGAAGAATATACTGTATGGAAAGCACTAAGAGGGATTTGGCCCAGAGTGCAAGAATCATATTTGTACGGTTTAAAATCCTCCTTAAATGGATGGATTGCGGGGATGCATTTTACCGGAAAGGCCGGAATATTTGCTCCCCTGTTAATGACTGAAAAAAAAGATGGAGTTTTATCTTTATCTCCCTCTTATGAGGGAAATCACCTGATAACAGCTAATATAAACATAAAAAGATTGCATGAAGCAAGAGAAAATGCAGAGTATCAGGAAGATAAAAATACTGAATTTGAAAAAAATTTTATTGAAAAACTTATAATGTAAATTAATAATAGGATTTCTAAGAAAGGAGAAGGAGATGGAAGAATTTAAAGGTAAAAGATTTTTTCTGTACAACCTATCCACGGCAGGATGGGTATTATTAGATTCGATTTGGTTGACTTTTGCTATAGCCTTTCTACTTCCCCCCAAAGAGAGGGTAGCAGAAGGCATGATTCCTTTTATTTCGAATGAGAGGTTTTTGGGAATTATTACTGTATTGGGAGCAGTGATGCTTTTTGGAAGGATTGTAGATGCTGTTGCTGATCCATTAGTGGCCTCATGGACTGACCGTTCCACCTCAAGATTTGGGAGAAGGAGATTTTTCCTTATTATAGGCGGACTTCCCCTGGCTATATCCACAGTTCTTATATTTTTCCCGCCCACATCTTATACTTCCTTCATTAATGGAATCTATCTGGCTATTGTTTTTGGTTTCTATTTTTTTTTCTTTACTGTATATGTCGTTCCCTATCTTGCCCTAATTCCTGAACTCGGTCATAATGAAAAAGCTCGAATTGGTATTACCACAGCTCAAGGATACTTTTCTCTAATTGGTTCAGCAGTGGTGATGATTGGTGGACCTCTTCTTTTGACTTTATTTATGCAGAACACTGATTATGTAGGCTCTTACCGGAAAATGGTTATTTGTCTGGCTATTCCTGGAGCCATATTATTATATGCAGCTGTATTTGCGGTAGACGAGAAAAGATTCTCCGATGCCAGACCCAGCAAGGTTCCCCTTATTGATTCCTTTAGAAAAACAGTGAGGAATAAGGCTTTTATTATCTACCTTTTTGCCAATATATCTCTATGGTTTCTTTTTAATATTGTCCGTTCATCTGCCATACCTATTGTAATTACTCTGATGGGTGCTGATGAGGCTTTTGCCAGTAATATGTTTACTATCCTCTTTGTTATTGCGGCTATCTGCTTCCCGCTTGTGGGATTTTTAACAAGGATTCGAGGGAAGAAAGTTATTATGATCATAAGTCTTGGTTTGTTCTCAATATTTTCTATTTTTCTATCCCTCACAGGTCTGACCCCGGTCAATCCCAAGACATGGGGACTGATTTTTGTAGGACTTATGGGCATCCCCACAGCAGCTCTAATAATTATCCCAAATGTGATACTTTCTGAACTTTGTGATGTTGATTATAAAAAAACCGGAGAGAGAAGAGAAGCTATGTATTTTGGTGTCCAGGGTTTTTTTATGAAACTCAATTTAGGGTTTTCCACCGCAAGCCTTGCTCTTTTATATTCTATCTTTGGAAAAGACATCAGTAATCCCCTGGGAGTAAGATTAGCTCTTGTATTAGGAAGCATAGTAGCCATTTTAGGGCTTATAATTATGACCCGGTATCCGGAAAAGCAGATTAAAGATTTTCTATCAAAATGATTTTTTTTGCAAAAATAAAGATTATTTAATGGAAAGAAGTAAGGAAATGGTTGCTTCAAAAAAAGGAATTTTATTTTTGTGTACCGGAAATTCCTACCGTAGTCAGATGGCAGAAGGATTTGCCAAAAAAATGCTTCCCAAAAATATGGAAATCTTTAGTGCGGGGCTGAAAGTGTAAGAGGGGTCAGGTCTCAACATTTGACATAAGTTAATCTTAAATAAGATAACCAGGCAATTTATGTCAAATGTTGAGACCTGAACTTCCCATCTGAAAAATCAAGATAATTTTAAACTTTTTTATGCAACTTTTTTTAATTCTTTTCTAACAATATAATCTCTATCTTCA
>JABUBM010000045.1_pt1 | contig 26285 bp, 19 predicted proteins | sample 7240321 | NCBI WGS metagenome assembly JABUBM01 (sample SAMN07256344, study PRJNA390944) | subsurface metagenome | isolation source: Methane hydrate marine sediment | place: Pacific Ocean: Eastern North Pacific, ODP site 1244 | collected 2002
TAATGGCAGCGCATATATTAGCTATTGAAAATTCTAAAATTAGAGAAAGACTTAAAGACTATAGAGAAGCTATGGCTCAGAAGATAAAGGATATTAAAATACAGTAATACGTGATAAGTAACGACTAATTTAATTGGTCAATTTATAGAAAGGAGCAAGAAAATGGGAAGTGTAAAAGATTTAACCGTTATAAAAAAACCATTAAAAAATAAAAGTGGCAGAGGAAGATTTATCTTCTCAGACCGTTATTCAGTCTTTGATTGGGGAGAGATGCCAGATCATATCCCTGATAAAGGAAAATCTTTATGTATCTCTGCAGCTTATTTTTTTGAAAAACTTAAATCTTTGGGGATAAAAAGCCATTATTTGGGATTGGTCGAGGATGGTAATAAATTGGGAAGATTGTCAGATATTAAAGCTCCAGTTAATATTATGGAAGTAAAACTGCTTAGGGTATTACCCCCCTTACAAAAAGGCAGCCATTATGATTATTCTAATTATGAAAATGAAAATAACAATTTTTTAATCCCCCTAGAGATTATCTATCGCAAATCTCTTCCCGAAGGCTCCAGTGCATTTAAAAGGCTAAGAGAAGGAAACTTAAAATTGGAAGATTTGGGTTTGAAAAAAATGCCTCTTCCTGGCCAAACTTTACACAAACCATTTTTAGATGTTTCTACTAAACTTGAAGAAAGTGATCGCTATATGAACTGGAAAGAAGCCCAAGAAATTGCCCAGCTTAGCGATAACGAATTAGAAGAGATTAAAAAGATTACCCTATTAATTAATGAATTAATCGGACAAGAAGCAAATAAAATTGGATTGAAATATGAAGATGGGAAAATAGAATTTGGATTCGACGAGGAGAGAAACCTTTTATTAGTGGATGTTCTGGGTACTTTGGATGAATGCCGCTTTTCCTTTAAAGGAATGCCTATTAGCAAGGAGATTGCCAGATTATACTATCGGAAAACTCAGTGGTTTAAAGAATTAGTAGAGGCTAAAAAGAGAGATAGATTAAACTGGAAAGAAAAAGTGAACCTGTCTTCACCACCTTTATCGGCAAGATTAAAAGAACTTATTTCTATGGCTTATTGTGCCTTTGCCAATGAAATTACCGGGAGAGTTTGGTTCTCCAAAATTCCGACAATGAAAAAGATATTAGAAGAAATTATTTCATTTATATAAAATAGAAATTAAAAATTACTTTGATTTCAATTTTAAAAGGAGCTAGTGATGAATAAACAAGAAGAAAGAAATTTAAAAAAGATATTAGAAGAAAACGATCTCACCGACAGTGAATATAAAAAAATTATAGAAACATTAAAAAGAGAGCCGAATGATGTTGAGTTAGGACTTTATTCAGCAATGTGGTCGGAACACTGTAGCTATAAAAGTTCAAGACCGGTATTAAGCATTTTCCCTACTCAAGCAGAATGGGTTCTTTTTGGCCCGGGAGAGAATGCCGGAGCTATTGATATTGGAGAAGGCCTGGCTATGGTAATGAAAATTGAAAGCCATAATCATCCTTCAGCAGTTGAACCTTTTCATGGAGCAGCTACTGGTTCTGGGGGAGTGGTAAGAGATATCCTGGCAATGGGAGCCCGTCCTGTTGCCCTGTTAGGTTCTCTGCGTTTTGGGAACTTAGAGGATTCTCATGTAAAATATTTAGTTGAGGAAGCAGCGAAAGGTTTAGCCTTTTATGGAAATGGTATTGAAGTTCCTACTATTGGAGGAGAAACTTACTTTTTAGATAGTTATCAGGGTAATCCTTTAGTAAACGCTATGTGTGTTGGTTTGGTAAAGAAGGAAGATATTGTGGTTGCTGTAGCCGAAGGAGCAGATAGTATAGTGATTTTGGCAGGAGAGAAAACCGGTAGAGATGGAGTTGGGAGTGCAAGTTTTGCCTCACGAGAATTAGAAGGAGAAGAAAAGGAGATTGAACATCCTCCTATCCCTCAGGGCAACCCCTTTTTAGAAAAGATATTAATAGAGGCATGTTTGGAGATAGTAAAAGAAGGGCTTATCTTAGGGATGCAGGATTTAGGGGCAGCTGGATTGGTAAGTTCTACCTGTGAAATGGCCAGTAAGGGAAATTGTGGGATAGAATTAGATCTCTCCTTAGTTCCTCGAAAAGAAAAAGGCATAACTCCTCGGGAGATCATGCTCTCTGAAACCCAGGAAAGAATGTTATTAATTGCTAAAAAAGATAAACAAGATAAGATTGGAAAAATATTTGATAGGTGGGGCATAGAATATACAGTAATAGGGAAAGTAACTTCTGATGGTATTTTACGTCTAAAAGAAGGAGAAAAAATAGTCGGGGAAGTACCCGCAAGATCCTTAGCTGAAGATGTTCCAATCCGTTATTACCAGGGTAAAATTCCTGCTAAACTCAAAGAGATACAAAAATTAGATTTAGAAATGGTCATCCAACCAGAAGATTATAATCAAGCATTATTAAAAATGTTAGCATCTCCTAACATTAGCAGTAAAGAATGGGTTTATAAAGATAATAAAAAGATAAGTGCTGAAGGGACTGAGGTTATATTGTTTCCAGGAGATGATGCGGGTGTATTAAAAATTAAAGGGAGTAAAAGAGGGATTGCTTTTACTATTGATGGTAATGGAAGATATTGTTATCTTGACCCCTTAATGGGAGGGAAGATAGCGGTGGCAGAAGCGGCCAGAAATTTGTCTTGCAAAGGAGCCTTACCTCGAGCGGTAACTGACTGTTTAAATTTTGGAAATCCTGAAAAGGAAACTATCTACTGGCAATTAGAAGAAGCCATTAAAGGAATCAGTGAAGCCTGTCGAGCATTACAGACTCCGGTCATAAGTGGGAACGTAAGCTTGTATAATGAGAGCAAAGGGGAAGCCATTTATCCTACACCGATTATCGGGATGGTGGGGATTATCGAGGATTATAACCATATCTGTTCTATGGAACTTAAAAATTATAATGATTTGATAGTGCTTTTAGGAAAAAATAAAGAAGAATTGGGTGGAAGTGAATATTTAAAAATTATTCATAATTTAGAAAAGGGGATGCCCCCCCAGATTGATTTGTTGAAAGAACAGGCAGTTCAAAATGTATGTCGAAAGGCAATTAAGAAGGAATTGGTTTCTTCAGCTCATGATTGTTCGGAAGGCGGATTGGCTATAGCCATGGCAGAGATTTGTATTAAAGGGGGAAAAGGAGCGAAAATAGAGATTGAAGACAAAATAAGGAGTGATACCTTGTTGTTCGGAGAAAGCCAATCTCGAATCATTGTATCTCTTAATCCGAAAAATTTATCTTTATTACAAAAGATAGCCGATAAATATCAGGTTCCTCTTTTGGTCTTAGGTTCTGTGGAGGGGGAAGAATTAAATATTAACCAGTTAATTAGTATAAAAGTAGAGCAACTAAAAAAAGTTTGGAAAGGCAAAAAATAATGCATGAGGAATGTGGAGTTTTTGGAATTTTTAATAAAGAAAATATATCTATAGATGTGGCTAAATTGACTTATTTTGGCCTTTATGCCCTTCAACATCGGGGGCAGGAGAGTGCGGGAATTGCAGTATCTGATGGACAAAAGCTCTTAATCTATAAAGATTTAGGGTTAGTATCTGAAGTATTTAACGAAGAAAAACTAAAGACCTTGCAAGGTAATTGTGCTATTGGTCATGTAAGATATTCTACAACAGGTGCTAATATTTGGGAAAATAGCCAACCTCTTTTGAAGAAATATAAAGGAGGAACTTTCTCTTTAGCTCATAATGGTAATTTGGTAAATCAGGCAGAATTAAAGGCAAAATTAAAAGAAAAAGCTGTTCAAATTTATTCCTCGACAGATAGTGAAATAATATGTAATTTAATAAAAACAACTCCTGAAGAGAGTATTGAAAAAAATATTGAAATTGTAGCTGCTCAATTAAAAGGAGCCTTTTCTTTAGTGATAATGACTGAAGATAAATTAATCGGCTTAAAAGATCCTTTCGGTTTTCATCCCCTTGCCTTGGGGAAATTAGGAGATTCTTATGTTTTTGCTTCTGAAACCTGCGCATTTAGCCTTATTGGCGCTGAATTTGTTCGAGAAGTAGAACCAGGAGAGATGGTAGTAATTGATAAAGAAGGAGTGAGATCTACCAGAATTTTACCAAATAATAGAAAAGCTCTCTGTATTTTTGAATTTGTTTATTTTGCTCGTCCGGATAGTAATATATGCGGAGAAAATATAGCTTTAAACCGACAAAAAATGGGTCGAAGATTAGCCCAGGAATATTCGGTGCAAGCAGATATAGTAGTTCCTGTTCCAGATTCAGGAATTTCTGCAGCTATCGGTTATGCGGCCCAATCAGGTATCCCTTATGAAGAAGGTTTAATTAAGAACCGTTACATTGGAAGAACTTTTATCCAGCCTGAACAATTAATTCGAGATTTTGGAGTTAAAATAAAACTCTCCCCTATCAAAGAAATAATAAAGGGTAAGAGAGTGATATTAATAGATGATTCTATTGTTCGAGGAACTACCAGCCAAAAGATTGTAAAGTTAGTAAGGGAAGCAGGAGCCCGCGAGGTTCATGTTCGAATAAGCTCTCCACCTATTTTCTTTCCCTGTTTTTATGGGATAGATACACCAAAAAGAGAATATTTATGGGCTTCAAATCATACCTTAGAAGAGACGAAAAAGTGGATAGAAGCAGACAGTTTGGGTTATTTGAGTATAGAAGGGTTGTGCAGTGTTTTTGATAAAATCCCTGCTGATGATTTTTGTCTGGCTTGTTTTAACGGGAAGTATCCAGCGTAAAAACTCGTATATCGTATATCGTATATAGTGAGGAAGACAGAAGCCAAATTCGTATCTAGTGAATCGTATCTCGTAAATTAATGGATAGGTAGGAAAATATGTAGGGGCAGACCTTGTGTCTGCCCGAAACAAATCGTAGTTTAGCGTAGAGCGTAGAGTGAAAAAGAGTTGAAATACAATATGTAGGGGCACGATGTATCGTGCCCAACGTAGGACAGGCGTCTCGCCTGTCTATCAGTCTAGAAAAAAGAAAGGAAAATTAAGCTGATGGGGAAATCCTATAAAGAAGCTGGCGTGAATATCGACTTGGCCAATCAGATAGTTAAAGAAATAAAACCATTAATCAGTAAAACTTCTATCCCCGGAGTATTAAGTGGCATAGGAGGATTTGGCGGATTATTTTCCTTAGCAGAACAAAATTACAAAGAACCGGTGTTAGTTTCCAGTACTGACGGAGTGGGGACTAAATTAAAGATTGCCTTTACTCTAAATAAACATAACACTGTTGGGATAGATTTAGTGGCAATGTCGGTGAATGATATCATTACCTGTGGGGCGAAACCTTTATTCTTCCTGGATTATATCTCTATTGGTAAACTGTCAAAAAAAGTAGTTGTTGAGCTAATAAAAGGAATTACTGAAGGGTGTAAAATGGCAGACTGTGCTTTACTGGGCGGAGAAACTGCCGAGATGCCCGGATTTTATCCAGAAGGTGAATATGACTTAGCCGGTTTTGCAGTAGGAGTTGTAGAAAAGAGTAAAATAATTGACGGCCGAAATATTAAAGAAGGAGATTCGGTTATAGGAATTTCCTCTAATGGATTACATAGCAACGGTTTTTCTTTAGCCAGAAAGGTTTTACTTGAATCCAACAAATATAGGATAGACGGTAAAGTATCTTCTTTTGGGGAATTTTTGGGCGAAGAATTACTTACCCCTACCCGAATTTATGCAAAAACAGTTTTACATTTATTGGAAAAATATAAAATTTTAGGAATAGCTCACATTACTGGTGGGGGGATAGTGGAAAATATTCCTCGTATTTTACCTGAAGGAGTTTCAGTCCAAATTAATCAAAATAGCTGGCCTAAACCCCCTATCTTTTCTTTAATTCAAAAAGAAGGAAAAATTTCTGATGAAGAAATGTATTGTACCTTTAATATGGGAATCGGGATGGCGCTAGTTGTTAGGCCAGATAAAACTGAACAGATAATTAACGAACTTAAAATGATAAGATATGATTCTTACATCATTGGCAAAGTTATAAAAGGGAATAAACAGATAATTATTGGATAATGACAAATCTGGTGCTAGGCACCAGATTTGTCATTGAGGAGAAATTTTTGATAAATATCGGAGTGTTGGCTTCAGGCAGAGGAACTAATTTGCAAGCAATAATTGAGGCTGTTAAAGAGGGGATAATTGAAGGAGAGATTAGTATTGTAGTTAGTGATAATCTTGATGCTTATGCCCTTAAAAGAGCAAAACAACATAATATTGAAACTCAATATGTTGATTTTAAAAGTTTTAAAAACAGAGAAGATTATGATAAAAAGATTGTTGAATGCCTGAAAGAAAAAAAGATTGACCTGGTAGTTCTGGCTGGATACATGAGAATTTTGAGTCCCTTTTTTATTAATGCATACAAGAATAAGATAATGAATATTCATCCTGCATTACTTCCTTCTTTTCCTGGATTACATGCCCAGAGGCAGGCTGTAGAATATGGAGTGAAGATTTCTGGCTGTACTGTTCACTTTGTTGATGAAGGAGTAGATTCTGGTCCTATTATTTTGCAAAAGGCAGTAGAAGTGAGTGTTAACGATACTGAGGAATCTTTAGCAGAGAAAATCTTAAAAGAAGAACACCAAATTTATCCACGGGCAATTCAATTATTTTCCCAAGGCAGATTAATTATCAAGGGGAGAAAAGTTTTTATAGAAGAGGTAGATTTAAAATGAAAGTATTGGTGATTGGCAGTGGAGGAAGAGAGCACACCCTGGTATGGAAGATTAGCCAAAGCCCGAAAGTTTCTCAAATTTATTGTACCCCGGGTAATGCGGGAATTTCTCAGTTAGCCCGATGTATAAATATTGATGCAGATAATATAGAGAAATTAGTTGATTTTGCCAAAAAGGAGAAGATTGATTTAACTATAGTAGGACCAGAATTAACTTTGTCAAAGGGGATTGTAAATGAATTTAACAGATGGGGTTTAAAGATATTTGGTCCTAGCCGAGAGGCTACCGAGATTGAATCAAGTAAAGTCTTTTCTAAATATTTAATGAAAAAGTATAATATCCCTACAGCTAATTACGAGGTCTTTCAAAATAGTGAAAAGGCACTCGATTATATAAAACAACAGACTTTTCCTTTAGTAATAAAGGCAGATGGATTGGCTGCCGGTAAAGGAGTCTTTATTGTAAAAAATCTCGACCAGGCTGGGGATGCTTTAAATGTACTGATGAAGAAAAAAACATTTGGAGAAGCGGGCAGGCAGGTAGTGATAGAGGAGTTTTTAAAGGGGGAAGAGGTATCGATTTTGGCATTTTGTGATGGGAAAACTGTTGTGCCTATGGTTTCTTCCCAGGATTATAAAAAAATATTTAATGATGACCAGGGACCTAATACCGGAGGGATGGGGGCATATTCTCCGGTACCTTTTTATCCCAATGAATTTAAAAAGACGGTTTTAGAAGAGATTTTAAAACCTACCGTAAAAGGTTTACAAAGCGAGGGGAAAAAATACAAGGGAGTGCTCTATGCCGGATTAGTTTTAACAAAAGAAGGACCAAAAGTTTTAGAATTTAATGCTCGTTTTGGTGACCCGGAAACTCAAGTCGTATTACCAATATTAAAAACAGATTTAGTAGATATACTAAATGCAGTAATTGAAGGGTCTCTTCATAAAATAAATATCGAATGGAATAACAATTTTGCAGTATGTGCGGTGGTCGCTTCCGGCGGATATCCCGGTAAATACCAGAAAGGGAAAGTTATTAGCGGTTTGGAAAGATTGGAAAAGATGAAAGATATTATAGCCTTTCATGCTGGCACCAAGTATCAGGATGGAAAGATTGTTACTTGCGGAGGAAGGGTATTAGGGATAACCTCCTGGGATGATACTATCTCTAAAGCTAAAGAGAAGGCGTACAAGGGAGTAAAAGAAATTTATTTTGAAGATATGTATTATCGAAAAGATATTGCGGCAAAAGCCACAAAATAGAAAAATTTTAGCAGGATAGGCGTTCCTCGTTTTTGCGGGGACAGGCCCGCTTGTCTTCTAAAGGTAGATAAAGGAGAATAATAAATGATTAAAATAAAACGGGCTTTAATCAGTGTATCAGACAAAGAAGGAATTGTTGATTTTGCTAAAGGTCTAGGAAATTTAGGAATCGAAATAATATCTACCGGGGGGACAGCTCGATTACTAAAAGATGCTCAGATTAAAGTAAAATTAATTTCTGAGGTAACCAATTTTCCGGAGATATTAAATGGCAGAGTCAAGACTCTCCATCCTTTAATTTTCGGAGGGTTGTTAGCTAAAAGCGATAATTCTCTCCATCAAGAGCAATTAACCGCTCAGCAGATAGAACCAATTGGCTTGGTAGTGGTAAATTTATATCCCTTTCAAAGAACTATTTCTAAAGCCAAGGTTAACTTAGAAGAAGCTATCGAGAATATTGATATCGGAGGGCCTTCTCTTTTGAGGGCAGCTGCCAAGAATTATCACGATGTAACTGTAGTAATAAATCCCCAAGATTATCCGATAATTTTAGAAGAGTTAGAAAAAAATCAAGGTGAAATATTTTTAGAGACCAAAAAGAGATTAGCAGTTGAAGTATTTGAACATACTTCATTCTATGATGGAATTATTTCCCAATATTTAAGAAAAAATCTGACCAGAGAATCAACCCCCTTCCCTCAGACATTAAGTTTATTTGGAGAAAAAGTTTCAAACCTGCGTTATGGAGAAAACCCTCATCAATCCGCCTCTTTTTATAAAGAAATATTGGTAAAAGAAGCCAACCTGGGGGATGCAGTACAGTTAGGCGGCAAAGAATTATCTTTCAATAATTTGGTAGATTTAGGAGCGGCTTTAGAAATAGTTAAGGATTTTCGGGAACCTACGGTAGTCTTTGTAAAGCATACCAATCCTTGTGGGTTGGCTTCCGCCAAAACCATTCAAGAGGCTTACCAAAAAGCTTATGAAGGCGATCCCTTATCCGCTTATGGCAGTATTATCGGAATTAACAGGGTGGTGGATACAGAACTTGCTAATTTAATTAATGAGACACCTTTTGTGGAGGCAGTTATGGCTCCTGATTTTGAAGGTGAAGCCCTAAATATCTTAAGGCAGAAAAAGAATCGCCGTTTAATAAAAGTGGGAGATCTAAAAAATAGAGATGTTCAGATAAAAGATGTTAAAAAAATACCAGGTGGATTTTTGGTTCAAAATAGAAACATAAAGGAAATCACTATAAAAGATTTGAAAGTAGTAACTAAAAGGGAGCTGAATAAAGATGAATTAGAAGAGCTCTTATTCGCCTGGAAGGTAGCCAAACAGGTTAAATCAAATGCTATTGTTTTAACTAAGGATAGACAAACAGTAGGTATTGGTGCGGGACAGATGAGCCGGGTAGATTCTGTAAAGATTTCTATTATGAAATCAAAAGGACGTTCCCAAGGTTCTTATCTCGCCTCCGATGCCTTCTTCCCCTTTAGGGACGGTGTGGATGAGGCTGCGAAAGCCGGAGTAACTGCCATTATTCAACCAGGTGGGTCGAAGCGAGATGAGGAAGTAATCGTTGCTGCCAATGAACATAATCTGGCAATGGTCTTCACCGGTGCAAGATGTTTTAAACATTAATAAAAATTATCCTTGACATTTTTTTAAAAAAAGTATATTATTTTTATATCGAATGTAACCGCTTACATTATCTACATTATCGAGGTAAAAAAATGAGAAAGACCATCGAACATGTAGCTCAATTAGCCAAAGTTTCCAAAGCCACCGTATCAAGAGTCCTGAATAATAGTCCCAAAGTTAAAGAAGAAACTCGAGAGAGAGTAATGAAAGTTGTAAAAGAGTTAGGTTATTATCCTAGTGCGATGGCGAGAAGACTTACTACTAATAAAGCCGAAACAATAGGTATCATTATTCCCGCTCCCCATGATAGAACTTTTGGTAATCCTTTTTACACAGAAATTCTCCGTGGATTTACCCATCAAGCAAAAATCAAAAAATATGATCTTTTACTATTTACTAATGAACATAAATTTAATTATTCTCAATTATTTTATGATAGACGTGTCGATGGATTATTGCTTATAGGAGTAAAAAGAAATGATAAAGGCATTATTCAATTAAGTAAAAGAAAGCTTCCTTATATTCTTACCGGGAAAATAGATTATAAGGATGCAAATTATATTGATGCTGAAAATAGGAAAGGCGCCTACCAGGCAGTTTCTTATTTGGCAAACCTTAATCATAAAAAAATTGCCTATATTGGAGGTTCTTTTGAATTTGTTTTTAACCAAGAGAGATTTGAAGGATATCTTTCTGCTTTACAAGATCATAATCTTGAATATGGTAAAGAATTAACTACAGAAAGTATTAGTACCCAGGAAAGTGGTTATGAAGCCATGTGCAGGCTTTTGAAAATTTCCCCAGCTCCCACTGCCGTTTTTGTTGCTAATGATTTAGATGCTATTGGTGCGATGAAGGCGGTAAGGGAAAAAAGTTTAAGGATTCCGGAAGATATTGCCTTTATTGGTTTTGATGACATTCAGTTAGCTTCACATATAGAACCATCTCTGACTACAGTTAGGCAACCTATTTATGAAATGGGAACCACCGCAATAAGTCTATTAGTTCAACTAATAGAGGGGAAGAAGGAAGAACCACTAAAGGTAGAGCTGCCTACCCAGTTGATAATAAGAGAATCCTCAGGAGGGAAAATCTAAATAGGGATAATAGTTATCCCAAAAATAAGGGGGAACAAAAAAGATGTGGAAATTTCTTATAGGATGTATATTATGTCTGTCAATAATTTTTTCAATAAATGGCTTAGTCCTGGCCGCGGAGTTCACCTTTACCTATGTTCCTCTCGAAGATGAGGAAGTAGTCTCAGTAAGTCTACGCGGTTCCTTTAATAGTTGGGGTGAGTGGCCTATGGAAAAACAGCCGGATGGCACCTGGAGTATCACTGTAGATTTAGAACCAGGAGAGTATCAATATAAATTTTTTATTAATGGTAAATGGCCCCAAGATATGTCTACTGCTCGTGCCGGAGATCCGGTAGACCCGAACGCCGTAGGATACATTAATGATGGTTTCGGTGGCCAGAATGCAATATGTAGAATTAAAGAGGAAGTCACAGAAGGGGTGAATCTCGTACATAATCCTGATGACCCTGCTTATTTATGTGTTGCCGATGAACGTTTGGTAATAAGGTTAAAAACCTCACCGCATAAGGTTGCAAAAGTATATTTAGTTACTGATGAGGGCAAAAGACCTATGGAGAGACAATTACAATGGGAATACGGTGAAGTCTTTCGCCTTTCTTTGGAATTACCAGATTCACTGAAGTACCGTTTTATAGGATATACTATTGAAGATACTGAATTTTTTCTACCGGAAGACCCTTCCCAATCTTTCTTTTTTGATGGTGTCAATTATTTTCCTCAACTTAAATGGGTAAGTAAAGGCATAATCTATCAAATTTTCCCTGACCGTTTTTATAATGGAAATCCTAAAAACGATGTCCTCGCTCTAAAAAGTGATGAATTTCACTATAATGAACAGTGGGCTCAGAATAAGCTATGGGCGGAAGAAGGCCCTTCTTTAGTGAGTTGGGATGATCCTATTTCTTCCCAACATTGCTGTCATCAGTATTTTGGCGGAGATCTGGCTGGTATTATCGATAAACTCGATTACTTAAAAGACTTGGGAGTAACTGCCTTATATCTAAATCCTATCTTTGATTCAGGAAGCGCTCACGGATATGATACTCACGACTATATGAAAGTAAGTCCAAAATTTGGTACCGAGGAGGATTTACGGGAACTCTTAAATGAAGCACATAAAAGAGGAATGCGGGTAATTTTTGATTTTGTTCCCAACCATACCGGTTTAGGTTTTTGGGCCTTTCAAGATGTGGTAAAGAAAGGAAAGGGTAGTCCATATTGGGATTGGTATTTTATTCACCAATGGCCCTTTGCTCCAGGCGACGCAACTGCTTATGAGGCCTGGTGGGGAGTAGGGAGTTTGCCAAAATTAAATACCGGTAATCCAGAGGTGAAGGAATACCTTCTTAAAGTAGCAAGTCATTGGTTAGACTTTGGAGCAGATGGCTGGCGGGTGGATGTACCTAATGAATTAGTTAAAGCTAAAGAATTTTTCAGTGAAATGCGCCAGCTGTCCAAAATGGAAAAGGAAGATGCTTATCTTATTGCGGAAATTTGGCAGCTTGACTCATCGTGGGTGCAAGGTGACCAATTCGATTCTCTTATGAACTATGCCCTGGGACGAGATACCTTGTTTAACTTTGTCAAAGGGAGTATTGATGGGGAGAGTACCCTGGCAAATTTAAGTCGTTATTTTGCTGCCTATGGAGAAAATGTTACTGCTATGGGCTTCAACTTAGTGAGTTCTCATGATACTGGGCGTATCCTTACTGATTTGGGGGGAGGTAATTTTGGTGATTTACCTAATCCCGGAGCAGTAGAGAGATTAAAACTACTTTCCACTCTGTTTTATACTCTGCCTGGAGCACCGGTAATCTTTCAAGGCGATGAGCGGGGAATTTTAGGTGAAAAGGAATTTTATGATTCCCATCGCTATCCCATTCAGTGGGATACTGCAGATGAAAGTCTTATATCTCACTACAAAAAACTGGTTCAATTGCGCCGTGAAATACCCGCCCTTACCAGTAGTGTAATTCGCGTTTATTATGGAACAGATAACTTGCTTTCCTTCTTTAAAGGTGAACAGGGTAGCGGTGAGGTGTTGGTTGTTGCCAACAATGGAACTGAACCCGTTAAATTTGAATTACCTTCCGGAAATTGGCGGTCTGTAACCGAAGGAGAAGTATTACAAGGGACCATATACATACCCTCACTCCAGGTGAGAATTTTTGAACGTTTATAGCTTAAACTTATTGGGAATATATAGAAGATAAAAATAATTACAAAGCAAACACATACAAGAAAAGTAGAGATTTTAAAAAAGAAAAAGGGGGGTGGTAAAAAGAAAATTTAAGGAATAATTAATTGGGTGTTTCATTAAATATTTTTAAATTTAAAGGAGGAAAATAAAATGAAAAAATTTTTAACAGTTTTGTTAGTGTTAGTAATGTTGATGGGTTTAGTTACTATGGCCAGTGCTTCTGAAGCGGGGAAACTTCTTATCTGGTGTGATGAAACTCGTGCACCTGTCTTAGAGGAAGCGGGTAAGGACTTTACAGCTTTATATGGGGTTCAAGTAGAAGTCCAAGAAGTTGGCTTCGGGGATATCAGAGGTAAATTAACTACTGCTGCCCCGGTTGGGGAGGGTGCAGATTTAATAATTGGTCCTCATGACTGGATTGGTGAGTTAATAGAGAATGGACTTCTTGAACCTATTAGTTTATTTGGGGAGTTAAGATCTAAATTTGTCCCGGTTTCCTTAGAAGCATTCACTTATGGAGGTAAATTGTATGGACTTCCTTATGCTACAGAATCTGTAGCACTTTTTTACAACAAGGATTTAGTGCTAGAACCTCCTGCGACTTTTGAAGAGCTTATCACTATTGCCAAAGGATTAACTAATAGAGAAGAAGGGAGATACGGTTTTCTAATTCAAACGCCTGACCCGTATCATTTGTTTCCTTTATTAAGTGCTACAGGTGGTTATATTTTTGGCGAAAATCCGGATGGAACGACCAATCCTTTAGATATAGGTTTGGCAAATGAAGGAGCTATCCGGGGAGCAAACCTTTTACTCAGATTAATAGAAGAAGGAATTGAGGTTCCTGGAGCTGATTATCAGACTGTAACAGGACTTTTTAATGAGGGTAAGTTAGGAATGATGATAGCTGGTCCGTGGACATTAGGAGGGATTAAAGAAGCAGGTATAAATTATGGTATAACTAAAATCCCAACTATTGATGGACAAGTAGCTAAGCCATTTGTGGGTGTTCAGGGATTCATGATAAGTGCTTTTAGTGAAAATAAACTCTTAGCTAGAACTTTTTTAACTGAATTTATTGCCACCAAGGATGTAATGCTTAAGTTATATGAACGAGCAACCCGACCCCCAGCCTTCTTACCTGCATTAGAAGAGGTATCTACAAATCCGGATATACAAGGGATTGCTATTAGTGCTGCCGATGGTATACCTATGCCAAAAATTCCAGAAATGGCTTCAGTTTGGGGAGCATGGTCAGATGCTATTGAGCTTATTGTAAACCAAAAATTAGAACCAGATCAAGCTATGAAAAACGCTGCTGAACAGATAAAAAAGACTATAGCGGGAGAATAAAAAAAATACCAGCCTCCTTTTTAATAAGGAGGCTGGTATTTACCAATTAATTTTTAGGTAAAAATGACAATGAAAAACCTTTTATTTTCAATTAGTTTAAAGATTTTAATCTTAGGGATATTGGATGCATTGGCTATTTGGTCAATTATTACAATTATCTTCGATGGCTATTACTGGGTAGGAGGGATTCTTAGCCTAGGAGTTATAATTATAAATTATATTTTTCTCTCAGAAAGAGCTTATCCGTTTCGATATATGGTGCCTGGTTTGATATTTCTTATAATTATGGTGATTTATCCTATTTTTTATACCATTTTCGTTTCATTTACCAATTATGGGACAGGACATATTTTAAGCAAAGAACAGGTAATTGAGCAATTTGAGAATCAATATTATTTATCTGAAGATAGTACAAGCTACACATATCAAATTTTTGAAGATAGTTCTGCTGATTTAAAGGTAATTATAACTTCACCCGATGGTGAATCTTACCTTTGTGAAAACGAGAAAATAATAGAAGTAAATCTTTCCGATTCGAGATTTATAGATATGGATAAAGATGGTCTAATAGATAAGTTTGATGGTTATGAAAAGTTAGACAAAATCCAGATTATCCAAAGATTAAATGAGCTTCAGAATTTAAAATTTAAAAAAGATGAATATTTTATTAAACTTGCCAACCTTATGGAGTTTAAAGCTTATAATAAAAAATATCGATTTGATTTTTCACAGGACAAGCTATTAGATTTAGAGAATGAGAAGGTTTATTATCCTGTTGAGGGTTATTTTATTTCGCAACAAGAAGAGAGATTAACCCCTGGATTTAAAGCAAATGTGGGTTTTGAGAATTTTACCAGATTAATCAAAAGTCCGCAAATTTCCAGTCCATTCTTAAGAGTATTTGGGTGGACTTTTCTCTGGGCTTTTTTGAGCGTAATAACTACTTTTGCTTTAGGATTAACCCTTGCTATAGTATTGAATGATCCTTATTTGAAGCTTAGAAAGATATATAGAACTTTATTGATTGTACCTTATTCCATTCCTGCCTTCATTTCTTGTTTAATATGGCGTGGTTTCTTTAATACGGAAGTGGGAATTGTTAATAGAATTTTAAATAATTTCTTTCAAGTTATTATACCTTGGCTGCAACACCCAATTTGGGCTAAGGTAGCATTGGTTGTTGTTAATTTATGGCTTGGATTTCCTTATATGATGATTATTACTCTCGGAGCCTTGCAAAGCATACCTTCTGAATTAGGTGAAGCTGCTTCTATTGATGGAGCAAGTAGATGGCAGCAATTTAAAAATATAACCTTTCCTTTACTTTTGGTTTCTCTGGCGCCCTTACTTATTGGCTCTTTTGCTTTTAACTTTAACAATTTTAATGTCATTTATTTAGTTACTCAAGGTAGACCCGCTATCCCTGGAGCAGGCACTCCTGCCGGGTCTACAGATATCTTGATTTCCTATACTTATCGACTTGCTTTTGAAGGTGTTCGTGGTAATCAATGGGGTTTAGCCTCTGCAGTTTCCTTAATAATTTTTATTATTGTCGTAATTATTAGTGCTATTGGTTTCCGTTATACCAGAGCTTTAGAGGAAATAAGTAAAAATGTATAAAAAACATAGCTTCACTGAAGCATTTATAAGAAATTTTTTTGTCTGGATTTTTATTGCTTTTGCAATTTTCCCCTTTATCTGGATATTTTCTGCTTCAATAAATCCCAGCAATACCTTGTTGGGACAAAGTCTAATTCCTAAAAATTTTACATGGGATCGATATATAGAATTTTTTACTAACGAACAACATCCATTTGGATTATGGATTTTAAATAGTATAAAGGTTTCTGGAATTACTGCTATATTTACTGTAATTTTAGCTGCTTTAGGGGCCTATGCTTTTTCAAGATTTAGATTTAAGGGAAGACGGACTGGTCTTTTAAGCCTACTTTTGGTTCAAATGTTTCCTCAGATGTTAGCTATGGTGGCTATATACCTATTATTACTGAACATTGGGAAATATATTTCTTGGTTAGGCCTGAATTACCATATTAGCCTTATTATGGTATATTTAGGAGGAGCAATGGGTTTTAATATGTGGTTAATGAAAGGTTATTTTGATACTATTTCTTATTCTTTAGAAGAATCAGCTATGATTGATGGTGCGACTCATTTTCAATCTTTTGTTCATATTATTTTACCACTTGCCAGACCAATATTGGCGGTTATTTTTATTCTTCAATTCATCGGAACCTATTCCGACTTTATCCTGGCTAGTATACTTTTAAGTAGTAAAGAGAATTATACCTTAGCAGTTGGCTTACGTCTTTTTATAACTGGTCAGTATACTACCCGGTGGGGAATGTTTGCCACTGCCTCAATTATCGGAGCGTTACCTATTATGATGATTTTCCTGCTGTTGCAGAATCAACTTGTTTCAGGACTTACTCGAGGAGGTGTGAAAGAATAAAATGAATTTTAAATCTCCTGATTGGGTGCAGGATACTATATTTTATCAAATTTTTCCGGATAGGTTTAATAACGGAAATTTAAGTAATAGCTCAAAGAAGGTGTGTAAATGGGGGGATAAACCAGTCAGGGATAATTTCTTTGGTGGTGACTTAGAGGGTATCATTTGTAAGTTGCCATATCTGGAAGAGTTAGGAGTAAATGCCCTCTATCTGAATCCGATCTTTAAATCACCCTCTAACCATAAATATAACACGACTGACTATTATAAGATAGATCCTATTTTTGGGGATAAGAATACCTTGAAAAGATTAGTGGAAGAACTTCATCGGCGTAAAATGCGAATAATCCTGGACGGCGTCTTTAATCATTGTGGGGATACCTTTTGGGCCTTTCAAGATGTAATGGAAAAAGGCTCAAAATCAAAGTATAAAGATTGGTTTATTATAAAAAATTATCCTATCGTGAAGTATCCAGAACCTAACTATCGTTGCTGGATGGGAACTTATTCGATGCCGGAATTTAATACCGATAACCCTGAAGTTCGGGAATACCTATTAAAGGTAGCAAAATACTGGATTAAGGATGTTGATATCGATGGCTGGAGATTGGATACTGTAGAATATATGGATACGAGTTTTGTAAAACAAATTAGAAAAGCAGCCAAGGAGATTAAAAAAGATGCTTATGTAATGGGAGAAGTTATGGGAGTTGCTACCTCCTGGTTTAAAAGCAAATCTCTCGATGCCGTGATGAATTATAAATTACGAGATTTACTTATAGATTTTTTTATTAAAAAAGTTATAAACGCTGTAGAATTTAATCAGCAGATTTATAGTTTTCGACAAACCTATTCAGATTCGATAAATTACTTTATGTTTAATCTTTTAGACAGTCATGATGTGCCTCGTTTTTTAACACTATGCAAGGGGAATATTAAGAAAATGAAAATTGCTGTAGTCTTCTTGATGACTTATATTGGTGCTCCGGTAATTTATTATGGTGATGAAGTAGGGATGATGGGTGGCGAAGACCCAGATTGTAGAAGGACAATGATCTGGAATAAAAATCAACAAAATATTGATTTACTAAATTTTTATAAAAAGATAATTAAACTTCGGAGGGAAAGTTTAGCTTTAAGAAGAGGTAATTTTAAATGTCTTTATCAGCAGGGCGGTCTTTATTGTTTTTCAAGGCAATTAAATGAAGAAAAAATAGTTGTAGCTCTTAATAATTCGGATAAGAACGAAGAAATTAATATTTCCCTTCCTGAAATTGAAACAGGAAAAAGGCTAAAAGTAAAGGATATTTTTATCGGTGTAGTAGATCCTCTTATAATAAATCAAAATGAACCCAATCTAAAAGTTGCCGCTCATGATTTTAGAATACTTTCCGTAAGTATTTAATAAACGTTTAATTCCAGAACTTAATAATTTTTTAAAAACACATCGGTTATTTATTAAATCATATAACCATTTACATTAGTGGTCTGCGTTAACATACATAAATACAAACAGTTGTGTAAGGAGGAATAATAAATGAAAAGACAGTTACCTAAAGTTGCCTATTTTTGTATGGAATACGGGTTAGACAGCAGCTTCAAAATATATTCAGGAGGATTGGGGATTTTAGCAGGTGATTATTTAAAAGGTGCAAAAGATAATAATATGCCAGTAGTTGGAATAGGAATAAAGTGGAAGCAGGGATATGTTGAGCAGCGAATAGATGAAAAAGGTAATCTATACGACTGTTTCCGAAATTATGATTATGATTTTTTAGAAGATACCGGAATAAAAGTAAGAGTAAAAATTAGGCAAAGTAATGTTTACTGTAAAGTTTGGAAGGTTGACTGCTTTGGAAATGCGGACCTGTACTTATTAGATACTGACATAAAAGAGAATAGCGATCGCTGGATTACCGGAAGATTATATGGCGGGTTCGCTGAAGAGAGAATAGCCCAGGAAATAGTATTGGGCATTGGTGGTGTTAGAGCTTTAAGAGCTCTTAATATTCCAGTAAATATATATCACTTTAATGATGGGCATGCAGTTTTTACCGGGTTAGAGCTGATGAATGAAAAAATGAACGCAGGTATGTCATTTGATAAAGCTTGGAAATCAACCCGTAAAGAAGTAGTTTTTACCACCCATACTCCCGTTAAAGCAGGAAATGAAAATCACGGTATAGAGGCACTTACATATATGGGTGCGAATTTAGGTTTTTCAGTAGAACAAATGAGTCGTATTGGTGGGATACCGTTTAATATGACGGTGGCAGCACTAAGACTATCCAGAAGATCAAATGCTGTATCTGAATTGCATACGCAAACAGCAAACAGAATGTGGGCAAAAATAAAGAACAGATCAAAAATCATTGGAATAACCAATGCAATCCATATTGGAACATGGGTAGACAAAAGAATGAGAAAGAAGTTTGTAAATTTAGATGAAATGTGGAATAATCACATGGAAATAAAGAAAGAACTAATCAATTTTGTTAAGAGGCGATGTGGAGTTAGATTGAATCTTAATGCATTATTAATTGGATTTTCCAGAAGGGCTGCTTCTTATAAAAGAAGTGATTTAATATTTAAAGATGAAAAACGATTAGAAAAATATTTAAAAGATGGAAAAGTTCAAATTATTTTCTCGGGTAAGGCACATCCTTTAGATACAATGGGTAAAAAAATCGTGTTAAATTTAGTTGAAATGTCAAGAAAATATCTTAATAGCATAGTTTTTATGGAGAATTACGATATGGAGATTGGACAAAAACTTACCAGAGGCTGTGATGTTTGGCTGAATAACCCGAGAAGACCGAACGAAGCAAGTGGTACGTCCGGTATGAAAGCAGCGATGAATGGAGTGCTAAACTGTTCGATTTTAGACGGATGGTGGGCAGAAGTATGTAAAGATGGCATTAACGGTTGGGCGATCGGGGACGAAAATATACCTGAAACAGTTGAAGAGCAAGACGAAAGAGATGCAAAAGCTCTTTATGATACATTACTGGAAAGAGTGATTACTACATATTATAATCATCATCAAAAATGGTTGGGAATGATGAAAGAAAGCATAGAGTCGACAAGAACATTTTTTTCTGTAGATAGAATGATTAATGATTACTATGAATTACTGTACCAAAAATAAGAAATTTCTTAGTGGCAAAGAAAAATGGTGAGTCAAAATGCAATTTAATAGAGCAAGTGGAGTTCTTTTACACCTTACCTCATTGCCTTCTAGGTATGGAATCGGTGACTTAGGTAAGGAAGCATGTGATTTCATAGATTTTTTAAAAAAAACGTATCAAAAACTGTGGCAAATATTACCGCTTAATCCGCCTGCATCTGGAGGGTCTCCTTATAATTGTTTTTCTGCTTTTGCAGGAAACGCCTTGCTGATTAGTATAGACAAACTAATTGAAGATGGTTTACTAAAACTGGAAGAAGTAACTAATATTCCTAAATTTGCAGAAACAAAAATTGATTTTTCTAAGGTAATTAAATTCAAAAATGAGTTGTTTTTAAAAGCATTTAATCGATTTGACAAATCAGCAGAAGGTGATGATTATGCGCAGTTTAAAAAACAAAATGAATATTGGCTTTCAGATTTTTGTCTTTATATGGCCCTCAAAGAACACTTCAATAATAGAGTATGGAACTACTGGGATGCAGATATTGCATTCAGAGAAAAACAAGCCATAGAGAGATATCAAAACAAATTAGCAAATAAAATACGTTACCAAGAGTTCCTGCAATATATTTTTTCAAAACAATGGAGCGAATTAAAGAATTATGCAAATCATAACGGTATAAAAATCATAGGGGATTTACCTATTTTTGTAGCGCACGATAGTAGCGATGTATGGGTATATCCTGAATTGTTTGATTTAGATGATGAAGGCAACCCCCAAAAAGTTGCTGGAGTACCGCCTGATTATTTTAGCAAAACAGGACAGCTTTGGGGGAATCCACACTTTAAGTGGAAACGTATGCGAGAAGATAATTTCTTGTGGTGGAGAAAACGTTTTGAAAAACTGGTTGAACAGGTAGATATTACCAGAATAGACCATTTTAGGGGATTTGAGGCATACTGGGAGGTCGATGCATCAGAAAAGACAGCTGAGAGAGGCAAATGGGTAAAAGCACCTGGATACGAACTTTTTTCTACAGTAAAACATCACTTAGGGGATGTGCCAATTATAGTTGAAGACTTAGGATTTATAACTCCAGAAGTTAATGAGATGAAGAAAAAATTTGGGTTTCCGGGAATGGAGATTTTGCAATTTTCCTTTGGCAAAAAAACTCCTATAAAATCAAGACCAGATGGTTATGAAAAATATTGTGTTGTGTACACGGGAACACATGATAATGATACATTACTGGGATGGTACAGAGGGTTAGGACAATCAAAAAATATGAGAGTATTAAAAATATTAGAAAAATACTATGGCATAAATAATAGTATGAGTGAAAAAAAGGTTTGTTGGGCGTTGATTGAAGCGGCTTACAAGACAAGTGCAAATTTTGTAATAGTTCCGCTTCAAGACATTTTATGCCTTGATAACCAAGCGAGGATGAATTACCCGGGAACGGTTAGCGGTAATTGGGTATGGCGATACAAAAGGGAAGATATTACGAAAGGAATGGAAGAGAAGTTGGCCATTCTTGCCCAAAAATACCATCGTTAAAAATTGCTAAAGAGTCTTCATGGGTTCTCCTGACTATATATGACTCCTAAATCTCCCCCTTCCTTCTTTTTAAAAATATCGTATTCTTAAAATTATTTGACGAGACCACATTTTTATGTTAAAAATAAGTACAGGTGTGTATTTTTTCACAAATCCAACATTATAATAAGAATTAACTAATTCTTCTGTTATAGTTTACACAATTAAAAGTCATCTGCTAAAAAATATTTTAATATTGTGTAGAGTTAAAATATTTAAAAAATAAATATTAATATAATATTTTTAATGTAAAAATAAATTAAAATAAGGAGGAGAAAAAATGTACAAAAAACTTTTTATTCCCGGACCGGTTAATGTAACCGAAGACGTCCTGCAAAAGATGGCTACTCCCATGATTGGTCATCGAACCAAAGATGCTTCAATTCTTCAAAGAAGTATTAGTGATAAACTGAGAAAGCTGATGTATAGTCAAAATGAAATCTTGTTATCTACTTCTTCGGGTAGCGGTCTAATGGAGGGAGCTATCCGTTCCTGCACTCAAAAGAGAGCCGCAGTATTTTCCTGTGGTAATTTTGGTAACCGCTGGTTTACCATGGCAGAAGACAATAATGTGCCTGCCGATAAATTTGAAGTTGAATGGGGATTGCCTAACACTGCGGAATCAGTAGATCAAGTTTTAGCTACAGGTAAGTATGATCTTATTACTGTAACCCACAATGAGACTTCCAGTGGAATAATGAATCCGGTTGAAGAGATTGCTAAGGTGATGAAAAATTATCCCGAAGTAATATTTTGTGTAGATGCGGTAAGTTCCTTAGGCGGAGCCAAGATAGAAGTAGATAAGTGGGGAATTGATGTCTGTATAACCTCAAGTCAGAAGTGTTTAGGTTTACCTCCCGGATTGTCTCTCTGTTCTATTTCAGAAAAAGCCTTGGAGGCAGCCAGGAAAGTTAAATTCAGAGGAACTTATCTCGACTACTTACAGATATATAATTGTATTCAAAAGAAAGATTATCAATATCCCTCTACCCCATCGGTATCTCATATGTTTGCACTTGATTATCAATTAGATAAGATTTTAAAAGAAGGGTTAGAAAACCGTTTTGCCCGCCATTTAGAGATGGCTGATTATGTAAGAGGATGGGCAAAAGAGAAGTTCGCTCTCTTGGCTCAGGAAGAATTTGCTTCTAATACCGTAACTTGCGTAAAGAATACCAGAGAAATTAGTGTAGGCGATTTAAATAAAGCCTTAGGTGAAAAAGGGTATATGATTTCTAACGGATATGGAAAACTGAAAGAAAAAACCTTTAGAATAGCCCATATGGCTGATGCGACTCTTGATGAAATTAGAGAACTTCTTTCTCTAATTGATAAGATTTTAGGATTATAGGTGGTGAAAAAGATGTTAAGAATATTAGTAACTGATGGAGTGGATAAAGGAGCTGTTCAGACCTTAAAAGATATGGGGCATGAAGTAACAGAACAATTTTTCGAACCAGTAGAGTTAAAAGAACAGGTGAAGAATTTTAATGTAATGGTAGTGCGTTCTGCAACCAAAGTAAGAAAAGAGATTATTGATGAAGCCCTAAAAACCGAAAATTTAAAGATGATTATTCGGGGTGGAGTAGGGGTGGACAATATAGATGTTTCTTATGCCGAGTCGCAAGGAATAAAAGTTCGGAATACCCCTAAAGCGAGTAGTTCAGCGGTTGCGGAATTAGCCTTAGGGCATATGTATTCTCTAGCCAGGTTTATTGGAATTGCTAATGTTACTATGAGGGAAGGTAAATGGAATAAAAAACAATATAAAGGAATAGAACTTTCCGGTAAAACATTGGGGCTTATAGGATTTGGAAGGATTGGGAAAGAATTAGCCCAAAAAGCTACTGCGTTAGGGATGAAGATTATCTATACCGATATCTTGGGACCATCCAAAGATTTCCCCGAATATTCTTTTGTTTCTCTGGAGCAACTTCTTGCTGATTCTGATTTTATTTCCCTGCATGTACCGGGGAATAAAGATAAATCTCCTGTGATCGGTAAACCAGAATTTTCCAAGATGAAAGACGGGGTATATCTTATCAATTGTGCCCGGGGTAGTGTGGTAGATGAGGCAGCTTTATTGGAGGCACTAAATTCCGGAAAACTTGCTGGAGCAGGGATTGATGTATTCCCTGAAGAGCCAACTAAGAATGTGGAACTGGTAAATCACGAAAAAGTTTCAGTAACTCCCCATATTGGAGCAGCTACCAAAGAAGCCCAAAAGAGAATAGGGGCTGAAGTTGTTTCCATTATCAAAGAAAATTTTTAGATTAAAAGGGGAATATAAAAATGCCAGTAATCAAACCATTTAAAGCATTAAGACCCGAACCAGAGTTAGTGACCAAAGTAGCATCACCGCCCTATGATGTTCTAAATAGCGAAGAAGCCCGTCAATTGGTAAAAGACAATCCTTATTCCTTTCTTCACGTTAATAAAGCAGAGATAGATTTAGACTCTTCCGTAGACCATTATGACCAGAGAGTGTACGAAAAAGCCAGCGAAAATCTTAATAACTTGATTAAGGAAAGAGTGTATTTACAGGATGAGCAGGAGAAGATCTATATCTATAGACAGATAATGAAAGGAAGGGCTCAAACCGGATTGGTGGCCTGTGTTTCTATTGATGATTATCTTAAAGGAAAGATTAAGAAACATGAAAATACCCGAGAAGATAAAGAAAAGGACCGCATAAATCATATTGATTTTACTGATGCCAATACCGGTCCGGTTTTTCTTACTTACAAAGCAAAAGATGAGATAAAGCAAATTGTAAATATATGGACTAAAGAAGAAAACCCCGTATATGATTTTACCTCAAAGGATGGAATTACTCATACCTGCTGGGTAATTGATGATAAATCAACAAATCAGCAATTAATAAAATCCTTTGCCGAGATTGATTATCTTTATATTGCCGATGGTCACCATCGGGCAGCAGCAGCAACTAAAGTAGGGTTGAAGAGAAGAGAACAGTTTAAAGATTATACCGGGAAAGAAGAGTTTAATTACTTTCTCTCTGTCCTTTTCCCTCATGATGAACTATATATTATGGACTATAATCGAGTGGTAGCAGATTTAGCAGGAAATTCTGAGGAAGAATTTATTAAGAAGATATCTGAAAAATTTACTATAGAAAAGTATAGCGGGGAAGGACCTTACAAACCAGAGGTAAGACATATCTTCGGTCTGTATTTAGATAACTGCTGGTATAAACTAACCGCTAAACCAGGAACCTTTAATGAAAATGATGTGGTAAACAGCCTTGATGTATCGATATTGCAAAATAATCTACTTACCCCCATTTTAGGAATTAAGGATCCCCGAACAGACCAAAGAATAGAATTTGTAGGTGGAATTAGAGGTTTGGAGGAGTTAGAGAAAAGAGTAAAGGCAGGGATGAAAGTAGCCTTTTCCTTGCATCCCACTTCTATAGAAGAATTGATGAAAGTAGCTGATGCAGAAAAATTAATGCCTCCCAAGTCGACCTGGTTTGAACCAAAACTGCGTAGTGGTATCTTTATTCATAAACTATAATTAGTATATAGTATATCGTGAAGAAGAAAATAGCGGATAGCGTTTAGCGTAGAGCGTATAGTAAAGAAGAAGAAAAAAGGGGCGTATTGCATACGCCCCTCAACATTAAAAAGGAAAACATTTTATTTTAAAAACAAATATGAATATTAAAGAAGAAATAAAAGAACAATTAAATAAAAGACCCTTATTGCTCGATGGAGCAATGGGTACTATGCTTCAAGTATATGGTCTTAAATCGGGAGAGTGCTCTGAAGGGTGGAATATATCCCATCCTCAAGTAGTGCAAAAAATTCATCAAGAATATATAAAGGCCGGAGCGGATGTAATACTGACCAATACTTTTGGCGCTAATAGAATTAAATTAAGTAGTTATGGTAGAGAAAAAAATATTCTAAAAATAAATGAAATAGCAGTAAATATAGCTAACGGTGCAATAAATAAAGAAAAAAGTTTGGAAAAAAGAATATTTATTGCCGGTTCTGTAGGACCTACGGGAAAGATCTTAGAACCATATGGAGATTTAAAAGTAAGTGAGGTTTACGGAAACTATAAAGAGCAGGCAGTGATTTTAGAGAAAGCGGGCGTAGATTTAATAATTTTAGAAACTTTTTATGACCTTGAGGAAATTAAAGCTGCCTTAAAGGCCACAAAAGAAAATACTAATTTAATGGTGATTGCTTCGATGACTTTCGATAAAAATTTAAAGACTATATATGGAGTTGACCCGGAAAGAGCAGTTATAGTTCTTGAAAATGAAGGAGCAGATGGAGTAGGAGCTAATTGTGGGACCGGTCCGGAAGTTTTGTATGAAGTCTTAAAAATAGTAAAGAAGACAAGTAAGACTTATTTGATGGTTAAGCCTAATGCGGGGATGCCTGAACTGGTTAAAGGTAAAGTAGTATATCCTGCATCGCCAAAAATAATGGCTGATTATACTGAAAAGTTTATTGAGTTAGGAATAAATCTAATTGGGGGATGTTGCGGCACCACCCCTTTGCATATTAAGGCAATGGCGGGAAAAATAAAAAATTAATTGTAACAATTATTACTCCAACGTTCAGAAATGTAATAAATACAAGTAGGTAATAAGAGAAGAAAAAATTCATCAAATCCCAATAATTGTTAGTATAAGTGTAAAAATTTTAGTGATGCAGTTAAGAAAGAATAATAAAATTGTTAGGTTAGTGTAAGATTTAGTGGGGTAGTTAGAGGACGCCAAAATTGACAAAGCTTAT
>JABUBM010000046.1_pt1 | contig 25988 bp, 20 predicted proteins | sample 7240321 | NCBI WGS metagenome assembly JABUBM01 (sample SAMN07256344, study PRJNA390944) | subsurface metagenome | isolation source: Methane hydrate marine sediment | place: Pacific Ocean: Eastern North Pacific, ODP site 1244 | collected 2002
CTCCATATAAATGCAGTAGCTTATCTTGTTACATTAACTTTTATCAGGATTAGGGGAGTTAAAGAAGTAGCTAATGCCAAGCTTCTAACTACTGTTTTTCTTGTCGGAATATTGCTAGGATTTATTTTAGGCCGGGTTGTTAAATTTATATAGTTAGTTAGCTGGTTAGTTGGTTACTTGGTTAGCTAGTTAAGAAAATAGAAGAAAGAAGCCTTACTTATTCGTATCTCGTGAATCGTATTAGCGTAGAGCGTACAGCGTTTAGCGTGTAGCATCATGGCGTTGCCGTGATGAATTCAGAAATCAGAAGAAAGACTAACTTGGTGTGTTTAAGAAAATAGTATTTATTTAAAACCAATCGAAGGAGAAAATATGAACATCATAAAAAAGAAATTTATTTTCATATTTGTTATTTCATTAATTGTATTAATTACCATATTTAATCTAAACGTATGTGCCAGCGATTCAGAAATAATAGGGTTTGATTACTGGTCAAAAGGATTTTATCAGGAAGCTTTTGACCGATGGGCTGATTTCATCAGTGAAAATCCTGATTCTCCGGAAGCAGAAGTTTATTGGATTATGCTTGAAGAGGTTTTAGATAAAGTGGGGAGATATGATGAATTCATAACTCTTTCCCAAGAAATCTTAGATAAAGATTCTCAGAATAAAATTCTTAAAGCCTATGCCCAAGGGCAACTAGTCCAATCATATATTAAACAGGGTAATATTTCTCAAGCCAGTCAAGAGGTTAAGAAATTAGGGATGGTCACCGATTGGTTGATAATTGGTCCTTTTGATAATACCGGGAAATCCGGTTTTAAAAAAGTTTATCCCCCGGAAGAAGAAATTGATTTGCAAAAAACTTATAGTGGAAAAGATAGCCTTAAGATAAAATGGTTTAACCCTAAGAAAATTGCCCTTTCCGGTTTTATAAACCTTGATGCCTTCCTTTATCCCAATAATTGGTCAGTAGGCTATGCCTTAACTTATGTCTATTCACCCCGGGAGAAGGTTGCTATTTTTAAGGTAGGAGCAGATGATGCGGTAAAAGTGTGGCTTAATGATGAAGTGCTGATAGAAGAGGATATTTACCGAAGAGCGGTAATTGACCAGGAAGCGGTACCTGTTTGGCTGAGCGAGGGATGGAATAAAATCTTAGTAAAGATTTGCGAAAAAGAGGAATCCTGGGGATTTTATTTTAGGATAACTGATATCGACGGAGAGCTGATTGAAGGATTAAAATATAGTACCGAATATAAAGAGATAACAAAGGCAGGAAAAGTAAAACTAACCGAGGAAGAATTGAAAGAAAAAGAATATCTAAACGATGCTCCTACTTATTATAAAGAAGAAGTTATTAATAATCCTCAAGATTTGAAGTCACATCTTTTTTTAGGATTGGTATTTCAGAAGAAAGGATTTTTGGATAAAGCAATAGAAGAATTTGAGAAAGCAGTTTCTGTAGATTCAAAGTATGCTTTAGCTCATTATCTTTTGGGTAATGGATATAGACAAAAAGAAAAATTTGATGAGGGGCAGGAAGAAATCAAAGAAGCTTTAAAGAATAATCCTGATTTTATTCAATCCATAATGCAAGTAGGTGTAAATTATTACGAAAAGGGATTGTATGAAGAAGCTATTGAGGAGTTTGAAAAGATATTAGAGGTGAACCCAGATTCTTTAGAGGCTAATCTGTATCTCTCTTGGACTTATGAAAGGAAAGGTTGGAATTTAGAAGCAAGAAGAAAATTAGAAGAATTAGGGGAGGCCAAACCCTATTATACTCTAGTCCAGTATTCCTTAGGTGTCTCATACGAAAGAAAAGGGTGGTATGAGAAGGCAATTCAGCAGTATAAAAGGGTATTAGATAGCGAATATGACGATAGTTTGAGCCGGACAGGATTAAGTAGCTTATATTTTCAATTAGGAAAGTTTGAAGAGGGGATTGCTCTTTATAGCGAAGTTTTACTTTGGGAGCCCGATAACCCGGCAATTTATAAAAACATAGCTGATGGTTATATCAGAATGGGAGAAGATGACCGGGCTATCGAAATTTTAGAAGAAGCAAAGGAAATATTCCCTTATAATTCCTCGATATATTCTCAATTAGGCTATCTCTACCATGAACAAGGAGAAGAGGAGAATGCTATTGAGTCATGGAAGCAAGCCCTTGAGATATCACCTGAATTTCTTCGTTTGAGGGATTATATTGATTTTATCTCGGAAAAAGAAGAGATAGCTGAAGTAGATGCTCGAGAATTAATCGCTAAAGCTCCTTCAGCAGAAGAATATCCGGATGCGAGTGCCGCCATGCTTCTGGATGAAACAAGGAGGATTATTCATTTAGACGGGACCTCTTCTACAACTTACCATAAGATAATTAAACTCTTCAATAGAAGAGGGATTGAAAAATTTGGAGAGGTATTCATAACTTACAATGCCTGGGGAGAAAGGATAACTATTAAGAAAGCCCGGACTTTTAAATTAGATGGAACTATAATAGATGCCACTTCTATAAAAGATATTTTCCCTTTAGAAGGGTATCGTCTATACTCCAATATTTCTCAAAAAGTAATTTCTATGCCTTCTTTGGAAGAAGGGGTAACCATTGAATATCAATATACTCTGGATGATTATAGTCGAGGTTTTATAGGTAAAAATTTCCAGGATACTTTCTATTTACAAGATTTCGAACCTATTCAGTCTTGTAGATATGTGCTTACTATTCCTGAGGGAGTACAAATCAAGATAGTTAATTTTAAAACTGATATTGAACCAGAAATTAAAAAAGATGAGAATAAAATGGTTTATACTTGGGAAGTTTCTGATATTTCTCAGATTATCTACGAAAGCGATATGCCTCCTTTTCACAATATTGCACCTCGAATTACCATAAGCAGTTTTTCTTCCTGGGAAGAAATTGCTACCTGGTATTATGATATATCCCGAGAACAGAGCAAGGCTGATGCCGATATAAAAGCGAAAGTGGCCGAGCTTATTCAGGGGAAGGATACCGATGAAGAGAAGATTAGAGCTATATATCATTATGTAATCTCGGAAATAAGGTATCTGGGGTTAGAATTTGGTATAAGTGGGCATATGCCTCATGAGGCAGCAGAGATATATAAATATAAATACGGTGATTGTAAAGATAAAGCTACCTTGCTTATTGCTATGTTGAAAGAAGCGGACATAGAAACCTATTATGTATTGCTTAGGACCAGGTATAGCGGAGAGTTAGATCTTGATTTACCCAGTTTTCAATTTGATCATGCTATCGCCGCAGTCCCTTTAAACGGGGAGCTAATGTTTTTGGATGGAACTGCCGAGAACTATGTTTATGGTGATTTACCAGCGATGGATCAGGATGCCTGGGCTATGGTTTTGATTGATGGAGAAGGAAAATTTATGAAAATTCCTGTCCAACCTGCTGAAGAAAATCAAAGAATAAGAGAAATAAAATTAGATTTAGCCGAAGATGGGTCGATTAAAGCGGAAGCCCTTATCTCTCAATCAGGTATTTTTGCATCCTATTATAGAAGCATCTTTAAAGATCTGGGAGAAATTAAGCGAGGTGAAGCAATTCAAAATTCTTTGAGTTCAAGCTGTCCTGGTTCTGTACTGGAGGAATTTAGCTTTTCTGATTTAGCTGATCTTGATGTGCCGGTAGAGCAGAAATATAAATTTAGAGTTCCTCATTATGCTAAGAAGATTGGTAATAAACTTCAATTTAAGCCTTCCATTATTGAAAGGATAGAATCTACCAGTATTGTAGCTAAGGAAGACAGAAGATATCAGATGTATTTCTACAACCAATATTGTTCCCAGAATATAGTGGAAATTACTATTCCGGAAGGGTATAAAATAGAAAGAATTCCAGATGATATTGATTTAATACTACCCTCTGGTTCTTATAGAGTGAAATATTTGGTGGAAGATAATACTATAAGATATGAGAGATATTATAAATTTAATACCTTTGAAATATCTAAAGAAGATTATCCTTCCTTTAAAGAATTTATAGAACGAATTGCTAAAGAAGATGCCCAGGAGATAATTCTAAAGCAATAAACAAAGTCAGATAAATAAAAGTTGACAAAATTACTCATATATAATATAATTTTTTCACGCTGTTATTTAGGAAGGCGAAAAAGGCAGAAAAGGAGGAAAATGGTTTTATGAAAAAGATTTATATGGATCATGCAGCAACTACTCCTACGGATGTAGAAGTAGTTAAGGCAATGGAACCCTATTTCTCTTTAAAATATGGGAATCCTAATAGTATTCATTCCTTTGGACAGGAAGCAAGAGAAGCAGTAGAAGAAGCGAGAGAAAAGATAGCTCATTTAATCGGAGCAAATTCTTCAGAAATTATTTTTACCGCTGGAGGGACAGAGGCAGACAATTATGCTATAAAAGGAATAGCCTGGGCTAATCAGAAAAAAGGGAATCATATTATTACTTCGAAGATAGAGCACCATGCTGTACTGCATTCCTGTCAATTTTTAGAGAAACAAGGGTTTAGGGTTACTTATTTATCGGTTGATAAATATGGTCTGATAGACCCTGAAGATGTGAAAAAAGCGATTACCGATAAGACGATACTGGTAACCATTATGCATGCTAATAACGAGATTGGCACTATCGAGCCGATTAAAGAAATCAGTAAAGTGGTAAAAAAAGCAGGAGTATATTTTCACATTGATTCAGTACAAACTGTCGGGCATATTCCTATAGATGTCAATGATTTAGGAGTAGATATGTTATCGATGTCCGGACATAAATTTTACGGTCCTAATGGTGTAGGAGCGCTGTACTTAAGGAAGGGGACCAGGATAGTCAATTTAATAGACGGCGGTGCTCAGGAAAAAAATAGAAGAGCCGGTACAGAAAATGTAGCCGGAATAGTTGGGTTGGGCAAAGCTACAGAGCTGGCAGAAGAAAGGCTGACTCAAGGCAAAGAGAAGAAGATTGTAAGATTAAGAGATAAGTTGATTAAAGGGATTATAGACAAAATAGAAAATGTTCGTTTAAACGGTCATCCTACAAAAAGGTTGCCAGGAAATGCTAACTTTTGCTTTGAATTTATTGAAGGTGAGTCGATGTTGTTAAGTTTAGATATGGAAGGTGTTGCAGCTTCCAGTGGTTCAGCCTGCACTTCTGGTTCCTTAACAGCATCACATGTATTATTGGCTATCGGGCTTCCTCCTGAGATAGCCCATGGTTCTTTAAGATTAACTCTGGGGAAAGATAATACAGAAGAAGAAGTAGATTATATGATAGGTATATTGCCGGGGATTATTGAGAAACTAAGAGCCCTCTCTCCCTTTAAGGGGAATTGGGAAGGACTGAATAGATAATAGCGTGGAGCGTATAGCGTTTAGCGTATAGGTGTGGGTTATAAATGTAAGTTAGCGGATAGGAAAAGATAAAAAGCTGTTAGTGGGGGCAGACCTTGTGTCTGCCCGTAATAATTAATTTGTAGGGGCTCGATTCATCGAGCCCGCTAATCGTAAGATCAGAATTAACAAGGAGAATTGCTGAATGAGTATGTATAGTGATAAAGTAATGGAACATTTTAAAAATCCTCGTAATGTAGGAGAGATTAAAGATGCCGATGGTATAGGAGAGGTTGGTAATCCTATTTGTGGGGATATTATGAAAATTTATATCAAGGTAAAAGACAATAAGATAATTGATTGCAAATTTAAAACTTTTGGTTGTGGAGCAGCTATTGCTACCAGCAGTATGATCACCGAGATGGTCAAGGGAAAAGATATCGATGAGGCTTTAAAAATTTCTAACAAAGCTGTTGCTGAAGCCTTGGGCGGACTTCCACCCATTAAAATGCATTGTTCTAATTTAGCGGCTGATGGTTTATCTAAAGCCATCGAAGATTATAAACAGAAATCCAAAAACAAAAAATAATTATATGATTACAACTCAAAAAATACAATAGAAATGTAGCATCACGGCGTTGCCGTGATGAATAAAGAAAATGATATAAATATCACTAAAAAATCAAAATTTGTTATAAGAGGTTTCTCAGTTTATGACAACATTAAGTGTGAGTGAAGTATCTTTAATGGCAGCTTTCGTAGCTGGCCTTTTTTCATTTGTTTCTCCCTGTGTTTTACCATTAGTGCCGGGGTATATCTCCTTTGTTTCAGGGATATCTTTGGAGGATATAGAAAAAGGGGAAAAACAAAATAAGAATACCATAATTATAAGTTCTTTATTTTTTATTCTCGGGTTTTCTTTAATATTTATTCTATTAGGGGCTACCGCTACTTTTTTAGGTAGTTTTTTATTAGAGAAGGCTTTTATTTTAAAGAAAATAGGGGGAATTATAATTATAATTTTTGGAATACATATGTCAGGTCTGTATAGAATAAAATTTTTAGATTACGAAAAAAGGGTTTATAGTAAGACTAGACCAGTTAACATCATAGTAGGTCCCTTTTTAATAGGACTGGCCTTTGCTTTTGGCTGGACTCCCTGTGTGGGACCTATTCTGGCTGGAATATTAATCTATGCTGGGACTCAGGAGACAGTTTATCAGGGTATTTTATTGCTTACCATTTATTCAGCCGGCTTAGGAATCCCTTTTTTATTGACAGCCCTGGCTATCAATAAATTTTATTCATTTTCCAGTAAAATTAAAAAGCATTTTAAAACTATAGAGTTAGTTGGAGGAGTATTACTAATACTGATTGGCGGGTTAATTCTTACTGATAATTTTCAGAGGATAGTAACTTATTTTATCAAATAAAAAATAGCTGTCTTTTAAAATTAAGATTGCAAAATTTGCAGAATAATATAAAAATAAATTTAAATAGAAGAGGTTTGAAGTAAAAATGAAGATATTTTCTAAAAAAAGTAATAAAATAATGGTTTTAGTAATCCTATTAGTAATAATATTTTTTTTCGGACTAAAATCATATTTTAAAATAGACGAACAGAATGCAGAAGCAGTAGAGGAAACCAAGCCATTAGCCCTTAATTGGTTATCTTATACTGAGGGATTGGCCCTGGCCGAAAAAGAAAACAAATATGTTTTGATTTATTTTTATACTGATGGATGTAGTTGGTGTAAAAAAATGGAGAAAGAAACATTCTCTGATGAAGAGGTGAAAAAGATACTCTCCGATAAATTTGTAGCTGTTAAAATAGATGCGAGGTCAGAAAACAAAGTAATAGAAAACGGGAAAGAGATTTCTGAAAGAAAAGTAGCTATATTGTACCAGGTCAGCGGTTATCCTACTACCTGGTTTTTAGAAAGTAACCATAGTCGCGTAGCTCCTTTACCGGGATATGTAACTACCGAGCAATTTATTCCAGTATTAAATTACATTGGCGAAGGATGGCATAAAAGCATTTCTTTTAAAGAATATTTGGAAAAAATATAATTGATAGATTATTAATTAAAGACAGTTTCAGTAAATATAAAAGGTCGAGGAATTGTAATAGTGTTTATAATTTGCCTTGGCCTTTTTTATAAGTAAAATAAAAATAATAAGAAGCAAGATAGTTGGTTCAAATAATGATTAGCACAAGAGATGAAATTAATAATATATTAGAAGAGATTAAGAAAACCAGCCAGGGAGAAGAGATTGTAGTGGCTTTTTCGGGAGGATTAGATAGCACTGTTGTTTCTGCTTTAGCCATCCAGGCCTTAGGGAGAGAAAAAGTTGAAGCTATTACGGTCAGTTTTGGAGAATACAGCTATACTAAAGGGTTAAAAAACATTCAGAGTATTAGTAAAGCTCTGGATTTAAAATTAAAAATTGTTCAAGGGAAGAAAGAGCAAGAGCGAGTTTTAAAAAAAGGGCCGGCTTGTAATAAGTGTACCAGGATAGCTAAATTGGGAAAAGTTAAGAGGGAAGCCCAAGGAAGACTGGTATTGACTGGTTCAAACCAGAGTGATACCTGGGGAAAGAGGGGCTTAAAACTATATGATGGTTTTTATGCCCCCCTTTTAGAGTTAAACAAGGAGAAAATTCGCAAAATTGCTGATTATTTTGATATAAAAATCTTACAAATAGGGGAAAGTAAATTCAGAGAAGGTTGCAAGCTAAAACATTTACTTAAGCCTTTAGCGGCTCCTCGTTATCATGGTCAGGCAGCAGCAGAAACCAATGAATTATTATTAAGCATCTTAAAACGAGAGGGATACGGTTTGGTTTTGGCTAATGTCAAGATCATTGGGCCCTTAAATAAGAATATAGGGCTAGTAAATGTATCTCCTTTGCCTGAAGAAAAATTGAAGGAAAAAATTATTGAAGAGTTAAAAAAAGTAAAAACTTTAGAAAAAGTTGAATTTTTAGATAAACCGATTAAATTAATTATTAAAGCCAATAAAGGACAATTTGATAATCAACATTCTCGATACTGGTTAGAAAAGGGGAGGCTGCAACCAGATTTTTCTGTCCCTATAGAAGTGGAATGGTTATTGACTACTAACAAGAGTTTGTCTACTTTTCAAGTTATTGATTACCAAATAATTGAATAGTATAATAGTATATAGTATATCGTATGTCGTGTATCGTATATAGCGAAAAACGAAAAGCGCAAAACGTAAAACCATAGCTCAAAATTTAAAATTTAAATATATAGTATCGTATATTTAGTTTTGTATATCTTATTTCGCATGTCATATAGTAAAAATAAAAAACTAAAGAAGCAAAAACAGAACTTAAAATTTAAGAAAAAGTTTTGAATTTTAAATTATGGTTTTTCGCTTTTCGCTTTAAATTTTTAGTTTTAATGGTGTAGGGGTTTGATTCATCAAACCCGCAAAAAATACAGGAAGGAGGAAATAAGGTGTCTAATCAAAATTTATCTGAATTTGATATCCAGGAAGCAATAAAAGATGTAGCAAATTTAATGGGGGTTGCTGCTCGTACAGCACCAAAATCTGCTGGTAAAGACTTTGTAGTAGTTAAAGTAATTTACGGAGAAGGTGTAGCCAGATTAGCTAAAGAAATGGTCAGTTATGGTGAAGAAATGAGTAAGAAAAATTTCGACCGTGATGGTGATAATGTTAAAAATTCTCTGGCTGTTTTATTGATAGGCTTGAAAGATGCTCAATCTCTCGGAGTGAATTGTGGTGCCTGCGGGTATAACCAGTGTTCTGATCGAATTTCTCATAAGGGTAGTGAATTTGATGGTCCTCAGTGTGCTTTTAGAGTTTTAGATATGGGAATTGCTATTGGGTCTGCTGTCAAAACTGCTGGAATAATGAATGTAGATAATCGAATAATGTATCGTGCGGGAGCAGTAGCTAAAAAAATTGGTTTAATAGATGCGGATTTTGTAATGGGTATTCCCTTATCGGTAACTGGTAAAAGCATTTACTTTGACCGATAAGCCTAAACTAAGGCTGGCGCTAATTAAAATTAAAAAAAATAAAAGATAGGTTACTGCGAAAAAATTGCTCAGCATTTTAATAGAAAAATGAGAAAAATTAACCCTTTCTAATAAATGTGACTGATGTTCACACAATTAATATTAAAAAATAATATAAAATATTTCAAATAAAAGGATTCAGAAAGCCTTTGTTTGTCGTATATTTCAGTAAAAAAATTATAAAAAATAAATATTCTGGAGGTTAAGTTTAAAAATTGGCACAGTAATTGCTTCTATTATTGGTTAGAATAAAAAAATTAAAAGGAGGTGAACCAGATGAAAACGAAGCTAATTATACTAACCTTAGTAGTTGCAATAACTGTAGTATTTTTAGGTTTTGCTCAATCTTCTTATGCTCAGCAAAATACACCTTTAGTGAAACAGAAGATGCAACAGCAAAAAAGTAGTGTATTTAGAGAAATGATGGAAAGAAAACGAGGTGATTATCCTGCCATAAGAATGGAAGGGCTTATCAAATTTCTAAATCTATCCGAAGAACAAATAACCGAAATTAATAAAACTTTGTTAGATTTTCAAAAAAATACGCTTGAGCTTAGGAATAGAATGCAAATTAAAGAATTAGAAATTAAAGCATTATTGTTAGAACCCGAAACCGAATTAGCAAAGATTAGGGAAAAATTAAAAGAAGTTGCCGATTTACAGGTAGAATTAAAAGTTAAAACAATTGAAAAATATTTAGAAATTAAAGATTTATTAACTTCTGAACAGCAAGCAAAATTACCCTTAGGCGTTCCTTCCCAAATATTTGCCTTGGAAAAGTTTAGTACGGGTAGAATGACGAATGGTTTTTGTTGGTAAATTTGGTAAATATTAGAGTAGATTTAAAAAAGGGAGGAAAATTAATTTTCCTCCCCACAACTTATTTTTATATCGAGGTGTAAATATAAAATGATAAAAATAAAATTAGTAAAGATAAATAGAAATATTATACTTGCCACTGCTTTAGTCTTATTTCTTTCTTTAAGCTGGGCAAGTACTGTAAGCGCAGAAACTGAACAAACTGAACCTTATTTGGCTCTTGAAGCTTTTAGCAATAGTATTGCAGATATTGCCGAAAAAGTTGGACCAGCTGTAGTTAATATAGATACAGTAAGAATGGTGACAACACAATTTCCCTCTTTTGAAGATCCCATATTCAGGAGATTTTTTGGACGTGAGTTTGAAGAATTCAGAAGAACAATTCCACAAAAAGGTACTGGTTCCGGATTTATCATAAATCAAGAGGGATATGTACTTACCAATGAACATGTAGTTCGTAAAGCAGATAAGATAAAAGTTACTCTTTCTGATGGCAGAGAATTTGATGGAGAAGTGATCGGTTCAGATGTAACTTCGGATATGGCTATAGTGAAAATAGAGGCAGACCATCTACCTACCGTTACTTTAGGCAATTCAGATGAATTAAGAGTTGGAGAAATTGTGATAGCTATCGGTAACCCTTATGGGCTCCAACAGACTGTAACTATGGGCGTAGTTAGCGCTAAAGGTCGTTCTATCCCTACGGGAATAGAAGGACATGTTTATAGAAATTTTATTCAAACAGATACAGCTATCAATCCTGGAAATAGTGGTGGTCCATTGCTAAATATAAAAGGAGAAGTTGTGGGAATAAATACCGCGATTATTCCCTATGCTCAGGGCATCGGATTTGCTATTCCCATTAATATGGCAAAAAGAAATATAGATGATCTTATTAATTTAGGTAAAGTAAGAAGGTCATGGTTAGGTGTGTATATTCAGGAGGTTACCCCGGAAATTGCTAAACAGTTTGGCTTGCCAGAAGATACTAAAGGAGTTTTGATTGGAGATGTGGTTAAAGATAGTCCGGCGGAAGAGGCAGGGATAAAAAGAGGAGATATAATTATAAAGGTTAATGATGAGGAAGTTAATTCTCCGGAAGAGCTTCAAGACAAAATAAGAGATATTGATATTGGTGAAAAAGCGAATATAGAAATTATGCGGGATGGCAAAGCAATAAGGTTTATAGTAAAAATTGGTGAAATGCCTACCGTGGAAGAAGAAGGTAGTGAATTTCCTAAAGAGAAAGTCTTTTCTGTACAAACCGGACTAAAAGTTGAGGCGGTTACTTCAGAAATTGCTAAAGAAGTAGGATTACCCTGGGTAAAAGGATTAGTAATAACTGAAGTGATTCCAGGAAGTTCAGCAGATGATATGGGTTTACAGAGAGGAGATGTAATTTTAGAAGCCAATCGAATAGAAATGTCTTCAGTTGATGAATGGGAAGAGCTAATTAATAAGTTAGAACCAGGAGATACATTACTATTATTGCTTTTTCGTAACCAACGTACATATTATGTGCCGATTAAAGTAGAGAAGATTGATTGAGAAATTAGCAGATAGCGTAGAGGATATTAGTTATCCAGTTGCCCGGTTAACCAGTTTTCCAGTTAAAATTAAAGGTTACGGGTTGCAAGTTATAAGTTAGTTGCAGAGGAAGTAGGGGCGTATTGCAATACGCCCCTTGTATTTACGGACTGTTTTATCATTGTGGAGTGAACTCAGGGAACGTGGTAATCTCAAACCTACAGGGATTGTGAATCGTATCTATTCGATTCAACACGGCACGCCGTGTTGCTACATTAATCAATAAACTAAATTCAATTGGTCAATTGGCTAATTAATATTAACTGGTTAAATGGGAAACAGGGTAACTGGCAAACTGGCCAAATGAATAATATGCGCTTCACGCTATACGCTTTTTTTATTTGCATATTCCAGCTTTTTTAAAATTAATTTTAAAATATGGTAGAATATTAAAAATATTTAAGGAATGAGACGGTCTATAAAATTGAAAAAAGATAAGCATCATAAATTATCTACCCCTTTTCGAGAAAGAAATATTGTTTTAGCCTTAATTATTATCTTGTTTCTTGCCCTATTACTGGGTTCTTTAACCTATAAAGAAGTACAAAGAGAAAGATATTATTTATGGGAATTAGCCCGCTCGGAAGGATTGAATATTGCCTTTTCTATACAGACCCTAGGTCCCCGGTTTATCTTGAATGAAAATGCTTTAAAAGAAATTTTAGTGCTTTTAAAAAAAGAAGGGGTAAGTTATATTGATATTTGCAACGATAAAGGGGTAATTTTAATCAGCACCGAAGAAGAAAGATGGCAAAATACAATAAAAATCCTTAATCCGGGTAAAATAAATTTCACAAATACTCAAGATAAAAAGGGGGACAGAATACTTCAAGTAATAAAACCATTTAATTTTGATGTCTGGAAGATATTACCTATTAGAAATAGTTATTTGATAGTGGGTGTAAACTTAGAAGGATACTATGCCCGCTTGAATCAAACCAGAAGAAGAATCATTTTAAACTACAGCATTATAATGGCTCTTGTGTTATTGGGGATTTATGTAATTTTTAAATTACAGGAGACCTATATAGTAAAAAAGACCTTGAATGAAATGAAAGTGTATACTTCAAAATTATTGGAGACTATGGATAATGCGGTAATTTCAGTGGATAATAAGGGCAAGATTAAGACTTTTAACCGTAAGAGTGAAGAAATTTTTGGTAAAAAGAAGGAAGAAGTATTACACAAAGATTGTCAGGAAGTTTTGAATTTAAATATTTTAGGGGAATCTATCTTTAAAAAGTGTCTTTTAGAGAAGAAAAATATTTCTCAGGAAATAATCTTAGAAGAAAAGGGATTAAAGAAAAAAATATTAGACCTGAATACCTCATTTTTAACAGATAAATCCGGAGAAATAACCGGCGTGGTAGCGGTGATAAGAGATGTAACCGAAATAAAGGACCTAAATGAAGAGGTGGCACGTCATAAAAGATTAGCTGCTCTGGGTAAATTATCTGCTGGGATTGCCCATGAAATCAGGAATCCTTTAAGCTCAATCAGAGGATTAGCTCAATTTGTTTATAATTCATTCTCCAAGACCGATGAAAGAAAAGAAGACTTAAATACCATTATTCAGGAAGTAGATAGATTAAATAAATTAGTGGTTCAGGTTTTAGATTTCGCCAAATTGAAAAAACCAAACTTAATTCGTTTTTCTTTAAACGATTTAATAAGAAATGTTGCCGAATTGTTTAAATTAGAAATAAAAGATAAGCAGATTAAATTTAATCTGGAACTTACCCCGGATATTTCTCAAATTCAAGCTGATGAAGACCGGGTAAGGCAGATTTTAATGAATGTAATTATTAATGCCATTCAGGCTATCCCCAAGAAAGGGGAAATCAAAATTAAAACTGAAAAAACTCTTTTAAAAGGAGAACCAGCTATAAAATTAATTGTTGAAGATAGCGGGATTGGTATTCCTGAAAAAGATTTAAATCAAATATTTGATCCTTTCTTTTCCACCAAAGAGAAGGGTTCCGGATTGGGTCTTTCTATAGCATATAAGCTTATAGAGGCTCATCAGGGAGAGATTAAAGTTGAATCCAAAGAAGGGGAAGGAACAAAGTTTGTTATTTTTCTACCTCAAAAAGGAGGGAAGTAATTTTGCGAAAAATATTAGTAATCGATGATGAACAAAATATAAGAAAAATGTTAACCCGGGTATTATCTCCGGAGGGGTTTATAGTTAAAGAAGCTGATAATGGCTTAAAGGCTCTGAAGAGATTACGGGAAGAAAATTACAGTTTGGTATTATTAGATCTTAAAATGCCCGGTTTAGATGGTATAGAAACCTTAAAGAAGATAAGAGAAAATGATTTAAATCTACCGGTTATTATGATGTCTGCTTATGGGAGTATTCCCGAAGCTGTGGAGGCTATGAAATTAGGGGCTTTGGATTATTTAATAAAACCTTTCGATATTGAAGAACTAAAAATTATAATTAAAAGAGCAATTAAGCAATATGAATTAGAAGTGGAAAACATCTACTATCGAGAGGAAGAAGAGAAGAGATTCAACTTTGACGAAATTATAGGAAAGAGTAATTCTATAAATAAAGTTTTAGAAATGGTGAAAAACGTATCTCCCACTACTGCTACTGTGCTCATTACCGGCGAAAGTGGTACCGGGAAAGAATTGATAGCCCGGGCAATACACAAAAACAGTCTGCGTAAAAATGGCCCATTTGTAGTGGTAAATTGTGTAGCATTTTCTTCCAATCTCCTGGAGAGCGAACTCTTTGGACATGAAAAAGGTTCTTTTACCGGAGCAATTGCCAAGAGGATAGGTCGTTTCGAAATGGCAAACGGAGGAACTATTTTTTTAGATGAAATAGGAGAGATAGAACCCACTATCCAAACAAAATTACTTAGAGTTTCTCAGGAAAGAGAGTTTGAACGGGTAGGAAGTTCAAGAAGCATTAAAGTCGATGTACGAATATTATCTGCTACCAATAAAGATTTAAAAAAAGAAGTAGAAGAAAGAAGGTTTAGAGAGGATTTATTTTATCGACTAAATGTCTTTAATGTAGATGTTCCTCCTTTAAGGGAAAGGAAAGAGGACATTCCCTTAATTGTAGAGCATCTTATCGGTAAATATAATAAAATATTAAATAAGAAAGTGAAAAAAGTTTCTGCAAAAGCTATGGAATTACTGCTGGATTATGATTATCCCGGTAATATAAGAGAGTTGGAAAATATTATTGAGCGAAGTATGATTATGGCAAAAGACGAAGTAATCAATGAGAAATATTTCAATTTTATAAATAAGGAAACATACATTGAAAAAAGGGGGACTTTAAAAGAAGCAGAAAAAGAATTAATTATTAAATATTTGATTCAGAATAATGCAAATCGCACTAAAACAGCAGAGATTTTAGGAATAAGCCGAAGAAGCCTGCAGAACAAAATCAAAGAATACCAAATAAATTTATAAGTCAAAAAGTTAACCAAAGGTGCCAGGCACTTTTGGTTAACTTTTGGACTTGACATATTTATTAAAGTGTCTTACACTATGGGCGTAAAGGATAATCCTTTACCGAGGGGCTTATATCTTGTACAGGAACAAGACCAGGAGTAAATTAAAATTATTAATATTTCGTCTGGTATCTGAAGATGGAACTAGAACGGAGGTGAAAAAAATGAATAGAGATTCTGCTTTATTGGGATTTAAACTTACTACCCGGCAGCTGGCTATCTCCGGCATGCTGGGGGCAATTGCTATCATCTTAGGAGTAACCAGGTTGGGGTTTATCCCTGTTCCAACTCCAGCAGGTCATGCTACCATTATGCACATTCCAGCTATTTTAGGTGGGATACTCGAAGGTCCGATAGTAGGTGCATTAGTAGGATTAATCTTCGGACTTTACAGTTTTTTAAATGCCACTAACCCCATATTTGCTGACCCTCTAATCGCCATTTTACCCAGAATATTTATCGGAGTAGCAGCTTATTATTCTTACAAATATTTCTGGAAAAACAGTGCTATTGCAGCAGCCTTGGGAACTCTTACTAACACCATCGGGGTATTGGGATTAGCTACCTTAAGGGGATATCTTCCGGTAAAAGTAAGTGCCAGCATTGCAGTGCTTCATGGTACTCCGGAAGTGGTTGTAGCAATGTTATTGGTATTTATATTAGTCAAAGCTTTAAAAAGAGCTGGTTATTAAAAAAGTTATAGAGTAGGGGGAGTTGAGTATTCCTCTGCTCTATTTTTATTGTGTAAGTTTACAAAATATTAAATGGAATGTTGTGGATTATTTAAATGATTTAGAGGAGGGATATGATGATTTTAGTAATTGATGTAGGTAATACCCATACGGTAATAGGAGTATATAAAGAAGAGAAATTATTAGGGCATTGGAGAATTTCCACTGATCTGAATAAGACAGAGGATGAGTATGGAATGTTAGTTAAGAGTTTGCTTTCCGATTCTAATTTATCCTTTTCAGATATTAAATCAGTAGTTATTTCCTGTGTTATCCCCCCGGTAACCTGGATATTAAAAAAGATGTCTGTGGATTACTTTAAAGTACCTCCAATTATTGTAGGGCCGGGGATAAAGACTGAAATTCATATTAAGACAGATAATCCCAAGGAAGTGGGGGCAGATAGAATTGTCAATGCCATCGCTGCTTATAAATTATACGGAGGACCGGTAATAATTGTAGATTTTGGAACAGCCACTACATTTTGTGCGGTTAATAAGGAGGGAGTTTATCTGGGCGGGGCGATTACTCCCGGAATAGAAATTTCAGCAGAAGCTCTGTTTAAAAAGACAGCCAAGCTACCCAAAATAGAATTTATAAAATCTAGACATTCTATAGGTAGTAATACTATTACCGCAATGCAGTCAGGAATATTCTTTGGCTATTTGGGACTAACTAATGAATTAATTAGGCGGTTTAAGAAAGAGTTAGGGGAGGATTCTGTAGTAGTAGCTACCGGTGGTCAGGCGGAATTGATAGGAAACGAGAGTAAACTGATTGATAAAATTAATCCTTTTTTGACCTTGCAGGGATTACGTATGATTTATGAGATAAATAAGTGAATTTAACATAGCGTATAGCGTACAGCGTTTAGCGTATAGTTTTGGAATGATAAAATATTTCTCCAATTAAATTAGTGGTTAGTAAATAGTCGCTAGTTTTAAATACAGGTTTTCAGTTATCAGTTTTCGGTTTACAGTTTATTGTGTTTTATGTTATTTCCCCAATTCTGATGTAGGGGTCGAATTTATTCGACCCGAAACGGGTTCGATAAATCAAACCCCTACCCCCTAAACACCCTCCGCTAATAATCTTCTGACTCCTGGATACTGGCTCCTGACTTCTTTTTTCTTCACGAGATACGATTCACGAGATACGAGATACGTTTTTTATTTCCATACTAATATCCAACGACTTTACCGAATGGGTGAGGGAACCAATAGAAATTAAATCTACTCCTGTTTGGGCAATTTCCCTTACTTTTTCTAAGGTAATTCCCCCCGATGCCTCAATTAAGACTTTACCCTTAACCATTTTTACTGCTTTTTTCATAGTATTTAAATCCATATTATCCAGCATAATGATGTCAACTTTCATCTCTAAAGCTTCTTGGAGTTGTGATAGGCTTTCTACTTCGACTTCAATCTTTACTGTATGGGAGATTTGTTTTCGGACAGAATTTACTGCTGATTTAATTCCTCCTGCTGACGCTATATGATTATCCTTAATTAATACAGCATCATATAATCCGAAGCGGTGATTATATCCTCCACCCATGCGGACAGCATATTTTTCTAATATCCTTAATCCGGGAGTAGTTTTACGTGTATCAACTATCCGCACCGAGAAATCTTTTACTTGCTGACAGAATTTAGAGGTAATGGTGGCTATACCGGACATTCGCTGAAGGAAATTTAAGGCAACCCTTTCTCCCTTTAGAATAATTTGGGCAGAACCAGTAATTTCTGCCAATACTTTACCCCGAACAACTTGTGTCCCGTCTTTAATTTTTTCTTGGAAAATAATCTCTGAATCTAATTTTTGAAATACCAGGCAGGCAATATTTAAACCTGCAACTACACCTTCCTCAGGGGTTTTAATTATCCCTTTGGCTTTTAAATTGGAAGGAATAATCGATTCGGTGGTAATATCTCCGGTTCCAATATCTTCTAATAAGGCTTGTTCAATTATTTTATCTATCAGAATATTTTCTTTTATTGAGAAGTCCATCTTAAAAACACCTCCTTTATCAGCTTCGCTGAGTTAGATAGTTAATTAGTTAATTGGTTAGTTGGTTAAAAACAATCAAAGAGATAGAGAACTAAGTAACCAGATAACTAGCTAACCAGCTAACTAAGTCAATATACAATATGTTTCTTCCAGTTTATATCATCTCTATCGGGAAAATCCTCGCGGTAATGTGCTCCCCGGCTTTCTTCACGCTGTAAAGCTGAATTAGTAATCAGGTCAGCTAAGATAATAAGATTAGCTAACTCAAAATCTTCAGCAGTTTTAAGCTCTGATTTGAGTACAAATTTCCATTCGCTAATTTTCTGTAGTGCCTTCTTTAAATCAGAGGAATTTCGAATGATTCCTACTTTATCCCACATAAGTTTTTGTAGTTCTTTTTTTATTTGTTTCGGGTCGAATCCGCGAATATTTTCTCGTGGAATATTATAAGAAATATTTATTTCTTCGTCTATTTTTTGAGAAAAAAGCGATTTGTTTTCTTTAATTTTCTGGGTGATTCTATTACCAAAAACCAGTCCCTCTAAAAGCGAATTGCTGGCTAAACGATTGGCTCCATGCACTCCCGTTGAAGTACACTCTCCACAGGCGTAAAGATTGGTTAAATTAGTTTGTCCCCAGGTATCGGTTTTTATGCCTCCCATAGTATAATGGGCTGCCGGGGCTACGGGGATATATTCTTTCTCGGGGTTAATACCCAGCGTAATACAGTTTTTATAAATAGTAGGGAAGCGTTGGGAAAATTTATCTTTTATCCTGGTAGCATCTAAATAAACATAATCACTTTTAGTTTTTCTCATCTGGTCAGTAATTGCCCGGGCAACTATATCTCTGGGAGCTAATTCAACTTGAGGGTGATAAGAGGACATAAAGGTTTCTCCTTTTATATTTTTTAATATGGCCCCTTCTCCCCGAACCGCTTCAGAAATAAGAAATTTAGGACTTCCTTGGTGGTAGAGAGCAGTAGGATGGAATTGAATAAATTCTAAATCTGTTACTTTTGCTCCTCCCCTATAGGCCATAGCAATACCATCTCCTGTAGCCACATCTGGATTAGTGGTATTGGAAAAAAGCTGTCCCGCTCCGCCACTGGCTAAAATAGTTGCTCTTGCTAAATAGGCGATAATCTCATTAGTATTGCTATCTAAAGCAAGCAGTCCGTAACAAGTAGTATGCTCGGTTAAAATATCTATTACTAAAACATTCTCTTTAATTTTTATTTTATTTTCATTAATTACTTTTTCAGAAAGAGAATCCTCAATTTCTGCTCCGGTGGCATCCCCCCGAGCACGCAAGATTCGGGGTCTTTGGTGAGCTGCTTCTAAAGCAGTTTTATATTTTCCTTCGATTTTGTCAAATTTAGTTCCCAATTCTATTAATTCTTCAACACATTTCGGACCCTCTGTTACTAAAACTTCTACAGCTTCGGGGTCGCAAAAATTTGCCCCAGCTTTTAGGGTATCTTCCATATGTAAGAGGGGTGAATCCTTATCTCCTAAAGCTACCGCTATACCTCCTTGAGCATATTCCGTACTGCTTTCTTTTAATTTACTTTTAGTAAGAAGAATAACTTCTCCTTTATCGTAAATTTTGAGTGAAGTATATAGGCCAGCGATTCCCGAGCCCACAATCAAAAAATCTGTATAAATTTTTTTAATTTTGGACAGGTCAAAATTAATCAAATAACGTGGGAACATTTATTTCAATCCTTTCATATTAGTCGTTAGTGAATAGTGAATAGTCGTTAGCTAAAACGGGTTTATAGTTTTCAGTTTTTAGATTTCAGTTCCCTGTAAAGGTTTTTTAAACCTGTAACTCGTAACCCGCAACTTGTAACCTGTGTTTCAACTGGTAAACTAGCTAACCGGGTAACTGGGTAACTATAATACCAACTAACTAACCAATTTTTATCATTCGATTTAATGCTTTTAAAGATTTTTCTCTTATATCCTCTGGTACTGTAATTTGGGGTTCTAAATTTTGAAGAGAATAGAGAACTTTTTCTAAAGTAATAAGTTTCATATTTTCACAGATCATTTTTTTAGAGGCAGGGAAAAATTGTTTGTCCGGATTATTTTTTTTTAAAGGGTGAAATATTCCCAATTCTGTACCAATGATATATTCTTTAGCCGGATTATTGCTGGCAAATTCAATAATTCCTCTGGTACTACCGATATAGTCAGCCAGATTACATACTTCCGGGCGGCATTCAGGGTGAACCAATAGTAAGGCTTTGGGGTGGAGTTTTTTAACTTTGATTACATCTTCTTTGGTTAAAATGTTATGAACCGGACAAAATCCTTGCCAGGGAATAATTCTTCGTTTTGATCTTTTTGCGGTAAAGTCGGCTAAGTTTTTATCAGGAATAAATAGAATGTCTCTTTCAGCAGGAATTGTTTGTGCAACTTGAACCGCATTGGCAGAGGTACAGCAGTAATCACTTAAGGCTTTTGTAGCAGCATATGAATTTACATAAGAAATTATTGCTACTTTAGGCAATTCTTTTAATTTCTTTTTTACTTTTTCTATTGGAGCCATATCAGCCAAAGGGCATCCAGCTTTAATTTCTGGAAGTAGGATAATTTTTTCCGGTGAAAGAATAGCTGCAGTTTCTGCCATAAACTGAACTCCACAAAATACTATAACTTTTGCCTGAGTTTTAGCTGCTTGCTGGCTGAGGAAGAGCGAATCACCTGTAAAATCGGCAATATCTTGAATTTCGCCGGGTTGATAAACATGAGCTAAGATTATTGCTTCTCTCTTTTTTTTCCAGAACAGTATCTCTTTAACTAAATTATTTTCTGGGGGGTTACCAGTTGCATTATCCATTTTAACTCCAATTTAATACACATTATATATTTTTAGTAAACCACTTTTTTATTTTAAGGTAATTTTTATTATATCATAAAAGAAAATTAGATATAAAACCTTTTTTATTGTAATATATTTTATAAAAAAGTAAAGAGGTAAAAAGAAAGTATCGAGCATATCGTATCACGTATTGAGCAAAGAAAAAGAAAATGACCAGGGAAGTATGATATGTTCCATTAATTGACAAGGATATTGAAGAGGGGTAATATTAATAAAAGCGAAAAACGCAAAACAAAATACGCATCTCGTATCTCGTGAATCGTATCTCGTTAAGGAAAAAGAAGTCAGGAACCAGTATTCAGGAGTCAGAAGATTATTAGCGGAGGGTGTTTAGGAGGTAGGGGTTCGATTTATCGAACCCGTTTCGGGTCGAATAAATTCGACCCCTACATCAGAATTGGAGAAATAGCATAAAACACAATAAACTGTAAACCGAAAACTGTCAACTGAAAACCTGTATTTAGTACTAACGACTAATTTAATTGGTAAATTAAATTATAAAGGTGGGAAAATTATGGAAAAAGAAAGATTTTTAAATTTTGAAGGTTTAACTTTTGATGATATTTTGTTGGTTCCCGAAAAATCAGCTATCCTTCCTAAAGAAGTTGATGTTTCCACAAAGTTTAGCAGAAATATCGATATAAACATCCCTTTGGTTAGCGCTGCTATGGATACAGTCACCGAATCCAGATTAGCCATTGCCATTGCCCGGGAAGGTGGTATTGGCATTATTCATAAAAATATGTCCATAGGAGAACAGGCTGAAGAAGTAGATAAGGTTAAAAGGTCAGAGAGTGGAGTAATTGTCGACCCTATTTCTCTTTCGCCAGAGAAAAGTGTGAGAGAAGCAATTGAGCTGATGGCTAAATATCATATTTCTGGGATTCCTATCGTAAATAAAGAAAAAAGATTAGTGGGGATTTTAACTAATCGAGATATCAGATTTTTAGAAGAAGAAGACAAGAGATTAAAAATAGCAGAAATAATGACTAAAGAAAATCTGATTACTGCCCCGCTGGGCACCACCCTTGAAGAGGCAAAAAAAATATTACATAAAAACAGAATTGAAAAATTGCCTATAGTAAATAAAAATTTCATTTTGAAAGGACTTATTACTATAAAGGATATCGAAAAAGTCGAGAAATTTCCTAATGCTTGCAAGGACACTAAGGGAAGGCTCAGAGTGGGTGCTGCCGTAGGTGTATCTCGAGATACAATGGAGAGAGTAGAAGCTTTAGTTAATGCCAAAGTAGATGTCATAGTAGTCGATACTGCTCACGGACATTCTACCCGGGTTATTGAAGTTATAAAAGAGATAAAACGGAATTTTGGTATAGAGTTAGTAGGAGGTAATGTAGCAACTTTTGAGGGAGCAGAAAGTTTGATAAAAGCCGGGATTGATGCTTTAAAAGTTGGGATTGGACCAGGTTCAATCTGTACTACCAGGGTGGTTTCCGGTGTAGGGGTGCCCCAGGTCTCAGCAATTCAAGAATGCAAAAGGGCAGCCAAAAAATATCACATTCCTCTTATTGCCGATGGAGGTATAAAATACTCCGGTGATATAACTAAAGCTTTGGCGGTGGGTGCTGATTCGGTAATGATTGGAAGTCTGTTTGCCGGGACAGAAGAAAGCCCAGGAGAAGTAGTGCTTTACAAAGGGAGAAGCTACAAGGAATATCGGGGAATGGGTTCGATTGGAGCAATGAAGAAGGGCAGCAAAGATAGATATTTTCAAGAAGAGGCAGAAGATGACAAATTAGTTCCCGAAGGAATTGAAGGGAGAGTTTCTTATAAAGGACCGCTTTCTGCTTGTGTGTATCAATTATTAGGTGGAGTACGTTCAGGAATGGGTTATTGTGGAGTAAAAAACATTAAAGAATTACAGGGAAAAACTAAATTTGTTCAGATTACCTCTGCTGGTTTAAGAGAGAGTCATCCCCATGACATAATTATTACCAAAGAGGCGCCTAATTATGGGATAGAATAGGGACAGTATAGTTACTTTACTTTGGAGAATGGATTTATGGAGAAGGAAGAATATAAAATTAATTTTGAGAAAGCAGAAGGTTATTTAAAAAAAGGTAATTTCAATAAAGCCATTAGAGAGTTTGAAGCGGTTTTAGAAAAATGGCCGGATGATCCCAGATGTTATAACAAATTAGGAGTGTGTTATGCCAGCTTAAGAGATTTTATTAAAGCAAAATCGTATCTTGAAAAAGCTTTAGCTTTAGATCTGAAATATCCTGAACCTTATAATAATTTAGGGAATATTTGCTTAGAAGAAAAAGAATATGAAAAGTCAATCGAGTTATACAAAAAAGCATTAGAATTAAATCCTGATTATGCCGCTGCTTACAGTAATTTGGGTCTAGCCTACAAAAGAACAAAGAGAATTGACGAAGCGGTAAAACATTTTAAAAGAGCTGCTGAAATTGATAGGAAAGCCCCCATATCAGAAATCAAGAAAATTAGGATGAAAACAAAAAATAAAAACAATATTATTATCTTTATATTAATTTTAGCTGGTTTGATTATTTTATGGTTTTTACTGAAAAAATAAATTTACCGAGTAATATTTAATTTATATATCATGAAGATGGTTAGCCAGTTAGCCAGTTTGCCGGTTACCCGGTTGAAGAATTATTTCAAGCTATTTTTTATTATATTATAAAAGTAGATTCAGAGAACCGTTGTCCTTTGAATCAGATTCCAAAGAAAGTCAGGTGAGAGCAATTTGGTAGAGGCTAATACGCATTTAATCAAAGCAAAACAGATACACCAGAAGGCGATAGTATTTGATGGGCATTGCGATACTATTTTAGAGGTTATGAACCATAAAAGAACCTTAGAAAAAAAATCAACTACCGGTCATCTGGATATCCCCAGAATGAAAGAAGGGGGGATTGATGTCCAGTTTTTTGCTGTTTTTATAGAAGACATTTATAAACCGGATAGGTCATTAAAAAGAACTTTACAACTAATTGATTGTTTTTATAGAGAAATAGAGAATAACCAGGATGATATATCATTAGTCACTAATTATAATCAGATAAAGGAAGCAAATAGAGCAGGGAAGATTGCTGCTATCCTTTCCATTGAAGGAGGAGAGGCTTTAGAAGGTGATTTAGGAGTATTGAGAGTATTGTATAGATTAGGAGTCAGGCTCTTAACTCTCACCTGGAATCAAAGAAATCAGATTGCGGACGGAATTGGTGAATCCCGAACTGGCAGTGGTTTAACCGAGTTTGGCTTAAAAGTTATAGATGAGATGAATGACCTGAGGATGTTGATTGATGTGTCTCACCTTTCAGAGACTGGTTTTTGGGATGTGATTAAAAAAAGTAAGACTCCCATTGTTGCTTCTCATTCTAATTGTTATGCTTTATGTCCCCATCTTCGAAATTTAAAAGATGAGCAAATTAAAGTTTTAGCTGATAAGGGTGGAGTAATAGGGATAACCTTTGTACCTAATTTTTTAACTCAAGAAAAAAGAAAAACTACCGTAAAAGATGTGGTAAAACATATTGATTATTTGGTAGAAAAAGTGGGAGTAGATTGTGTAGGATTAGGCTCTGATTTTGATGGCACAGGTGGTCTCCCTTTGGGCTTAGAGGGAGTTGATAAAATTCCTAATCTCACTGAAGAGTTACTTGATCGAGGTTATAAGGAAAAGGATATCAAGAAAATACTGGGAGAAAATTTCTTAAGAGTGTTTAAAGAAGTGGTAGGATAATAATATTATTCTAATTTAAAAGTAGAGGGAGTATTTATGAAGTATTTAAGATTTTTACAAAATGGAAATATAAGATACGGATTACTTGAAAAAGATAATATAATTAGAGAAGTAGTTGGTGATATTTTTAATAATCATAAAAATACAGAAAATGTATATTCTTTATCAGAAATAACTTTTTTACCTCCCTGTGTACCAACTAAAATAATAGCTGTGGGATTAAATTATTTTGATCATGCGAATGAAGTTCAGATGAAAATTCCCGACGAACCGTTGATATTTATGAAACCCCCAAGTACGCTTATTGCTCATAACGATAATATAATTTATCCTAAGATGAGTAAGCAATTAGATTATGAAGCAGAATTAGCAGTGATTATTAAAAATAGAATTAAAAATATTGAGCCTGAAGATGTCTCTAAAAATATTCTGGGATATACTTGTTTTAATGATATAACTGCCCGAGATTTACAAAAAAAAGACGGACAATGGACCAGGGCTAAATCATTTGATACCTTTGCGCCCATCGGACCTTTTATTTCTACTGAATTAAATCCTGATAATCTTCGAATAAAACTTTATAAGAATGGTCAGCTAATGCAGAATTCTTCCACCAGTAATATGATTTTTAAGGTTGACAAGATAGTCAGTTTTATTTCTAAAATAATGACTTTATTTCCAGGGGATATAATTGCTACTGGAACTCCTTCTGGAGTTGGACAATTAGAAGAAGGGGATATAGTAAAGGTAGAGATTGAGGGGATTGGAGTTTTAAAGAACAACGTATTTTTAGAAAAAGAGTGATTAAAAACTTTTGGTTTATGTCATTTACTTAAGAAGATAAATTAAAGATATAGATGCAGAAAAATAATTATTTAATAAATAATAATTGCAGCATACAAAGGGAGGTGAGTTGAGTACAGGACATATAGAATATTTAGCACGAGTAGGTGGTCTGCGTTAAGTGTTAGAGAATGGGACGTTGTCTCTAAACGAAAGGATTAAAGGTTCCTGTTGGGAAATTCTTTAGTCCTGCGGTAGGTCATCGCGTCCGCTGCTACATCGAAAATGCCTTTTACAAAGATTCTTCTTGATGTAGCAGATATAAAGCTATATCTATTATAATAATGCTATATCAAGGAGGGAAAGATAAAGAATGAAAATATCGTCCTATAAAATTACCACTATGGGTCTTCTAATTGCTTTAAGTATAATTTTAACTCGGGTAGCCAGTCTACGTGTTGCTATTGGAGGGGTAGAGGGAATCAGGATCGGTCTGGGGAAATTACCTATAATCTTGGGAGGTATTATATTTGGTCCATTAGCTGGGGA
>JABUBM010000047.1_pt1 | contig 25821 bp, 27 predicted proteins | sample 7240321 | NCBI WGS metagenome assembly JABUBM01 (sample SAMN07256344, study PRJNA390944) | subsurface metagenome | isolation source: Methane hydrate marine sediment | place: Pacific Ocean: Eastern North Pacific, ODP site 1244 | collected 2002
AAACAATTATTATTTGGTGCTACTAAAGGAGAAATTAAATTGTTTTTCTTTTTCTTTAAGAGAACAACGGGACGGGACTGATTTATTAACCATTCTTCTTCTTTCTTTTTAACTTCACAGTATTGATTAATCTTTTCTAAATCGGAAGACATCAGGGCAAAGGGTTTCGTTTCTCTATTTTTTAACCGTCGTAATCTTGCAACTGCTTTATTATTGGTTGCATCACAGGCCAGGTGAAAACCTCCCAACCCCTTAATTGCGCCAATTTTCCCCTTTTTTAAGAGTTTAACAGCCTCTTCTATAGGGTCATCAATATCCTCTAACCTTTTTTTATTTTGGTAAAGAGATACCTGCGGACCACAATCGGCACAGGCATTTGGTTGAGCATGATATCTTCTATCCTCTATGTTTTTATACTCGCTTTGACATTGTGGGCACATTTTAAAAGTACTCATAGTAGTCTTCTCACGATCATAGGGAATATCTTTTATAATGGTAAAACGGGGACCACAATTAGTACAATTTATAAAAGGATAACGGAAACGCCGATTATGAGGGTCGAGTAATTCTTGCAGGCAGTCTTTACATATACTTATATCCGGGGAGACTAATACAAAGCCGTCCTCTTCTTTAACTATGCTCTTCTTAATGGAAAATCCTTTATAACCTATTAAGGGAAGTTGGTTTACATCTATCTTTTCAATCCTTGCTAAAGGAGGAAGTTTCTTTTTTATGTCACTGATAAAATTATTTAATTCTTCCGTTTTCCCCTCAATATCCATTTCCACGCCCTGGTTTGAATTAAGGACCCAACCTGATAGATTGTAATTTTTTACTAATTTATGAATAAAGGGTCGGAATCCGACCCCCTGGACAATGCCTTTGATAATTATATTTTTTCTAATCTTCATCTCTTTTTTTTCTTACCTGTTCTCTTAGCCAATCGAACCAGTCATCTAACCCTTCACCTGTTTGACAAGAAATTTCAAATATCTTTAAATTGGGGTTAATGTTTAATGCATCTTTTTTTACTTTATCCATATTAAAATTTGTATAAGCTAATAAATCAGTCTTATTTATTAAAACCACACTTGCTTTACGGAATATCACCGGATATTTTATAGGCTTATCGTCCCCTTCGGGTATACTCACCATCACTACCCTATCATCTTCCCCTAAATCAAATCCTGAAGGACAAACTAAATTGCCCACATTTTCAATAACGAAAAGATCCGTTTCTTTAAAATTATAGCTGCCCAGTACACTATCTACCATATTAGCATCAAGATGGCAAGCTCCATCAGTGTTTATTTGAGTCACCGGAATATTATATTTCTCTATCCTCTCAGCATCATTAGTAGTTTGAAGATCTCCCTCTATAACTGCAATCTTTAATTCATTCTTCAGTGAATCTATGGTTCTTTCTAAAAGACTGGTCTTTCCAGACCCGGGAGAACTCATTAAATTAATGGTATAAACTTTGTATTTATTAAATATCTCTCTGTTTTTTTGAGCTATGCTATCATTGGCTTTTAAAATATTGGTAAAAACTTTTACTTTGGTCAATTTTCTTTTCCTCCATTTATTCGTATTGCGTATTGCGTACTTTAGCATAGAGCGTATAGCGGGTAGCGTATAGTGTTGGATTAGCAAGATACTTGTCTCAATTAAGCTAAAAAGTTAAAGCTAAAATCGAAAAACCATAATTCAAAATTCAAAACTATTTCATTCAAAATATTGCTTTAATGTAGGGGTCGGATTTATCCGACCCGTATTGTTATGGTGATTTTTCTGGCGGGCTCGATGAATCGAGCCCCTACCTCTTTTTCTCTTTTTTTACTGCTTTTTGCTATTCCCTATCTTCTTTCTTTTCTTCACTAAATACTAAATACTACATACTATATACTGTTTTTCTATACTCTAAACGCTGTACGCTAACCATATACTAACGATTATTTTTAAAATACTTTTCTGCTAAAAGCACTGCTACAAAATCATCATAATGGCAAGGCGGAACTCTTAAAGACAAAGGGATTAGTTTGAAAATACCTCGGGGAGGATGTGCCTTAAAGTATTTTTTTCTCGCCTCTAAGGTACTAAAATCTTCCTCTATTAAGATAATTTTTAATTGAGGAAAATGTTCTCTTAATTTCTTTTCAATCTGTTTATAATTAGTGCCGTTTCCTAAAATAATTTTATTTATCTTGTAAATATTTAAACTATCTTCGATATTTTTTGCTATCTTCTCTGTGGAAATAACTTCTCTTTGCAAAATACTTAAATTAGAATCCACCACTGCATAGCCACACTTCTTGGTTCCCGGATCAATGGCAATAATTATCTCTTCTTCTGACATAATCTATTTAGCAACCCCTTATGTATTAACAATTAAACTTCTATCCGTTCGGGATGAGTATAAATATTCATTCTTTCCCCTCGAACAAAACCTACTAATGTTATTCCTATTTTTTGAGCTAACTCAACAGCCCAATCTGTGGGAGCTGCTCGAGAAATAATAATTGGTACTCTTCCTACAGCAATCTTTGTTAAGATATCGAAAGTTATACGACAAGAGGTTAAAATTATTTTATCCTCTCGGGGTATATTTTTTAAAAAGGCCTCTCCTAAAATTTTATCGATGGTATTATAACGACTTATATCTTCACTAAATAGCATTATAGAGCCTTGCTGGTTAGCTAAAGCACAGCTATGCACTCCTCCGGTAAGTTTGAAAAGTTTAGCTCTTTTTTGCATAGCCTGCATTAAGGAAAATATTATACCGCTTTCAATTTTTAAAAAACGCTTTACCAGTAATAATTTACTTATTAACTTTTCATCTACTGTATTAGATTTCCGGGGAATTAAACTATCTCTCCAAGAGCTTTCCAATTGTGAGTAAATATTTTTCGCCTTTATTTTAATTATCTTTTGTTCTTCATCTACCATTATAGAGTTAATATCCTCTTTTTTCTGTAAAATACCTGAAGTATAGAGAAATCCTATTCCTAAATAATCATAATCTTCCGGACTACACTTTAAAGTTATTACTTTTTCCTTATTTAAAATAACAGAAAGAAAAGATTCTTGAACTATAATATCTGAAATTTCCTCTTTTTCTTTCTCCCCCTTTATAATTCTGGTGAAGTGAATTTTTTTATAGCTTTGTTCTTTTGGCAATTACTTTTTTACCCCTTTTTTCTTATCAATTCTTCTGCTCTTATAAAATCTTCTTTAAAATTAATATTAAAAAAAGAATTTAACTCCGGATCAACTCTCTTTATCTCTTTTTCTTCAATATACTTAACTTTTAAATAAGGGAAAACTCTTCTAATCGATAGAATACCGGCTTCAATATTTCTCTTCATAATTTCCAAGCAATCTTTACTATAAATGGCACATAAGGGTTCGATATAACTTTTAGCATAACAAGGAATAATTATATCGTTAGAATCAATCTTATCCCTCATATATTGAAGCAACTCCAGCTTTAAAAAAGGCATATCGCAACCCACCGCCAAATTATACCGGGAAGCAGATGCCTTCAAACCGGAATACAACCCCACCAAGAGACCTCTTTGGTTAAATAGGTCTGGTACTACTTGTTTATAAGAGGGATATTTCTCTGGAGGGCCGACTATAATAATATTATCTCCTACTATATGCTTGAGTTTTGATATTACTATATCGATAAGACGTTTTCCATTTAATTTGAGTATTGCTTTATCTTTATCCGAACCTATTCTACTGCTTTTCCCCCCTGCTAAAATAATTGCTGTTAAAGGGGGAATTTCTTTATTCTTTTTAATTTTCATATTATATATCATTCCATCTCGATTATAAAGTAATAAATTCGTATCGCGTAAAGAAAAAAAGGGTGCTAGAGAAAAAAGGAGTTAGAAAAATAAAAGCAATAAATATTCTTTTCTTTTTCTAACTACCCACTAAAGTTTACACTAACCCTTTCTTCTTTGTGTGTGCTCCAAATATTATTTTATTAATATTTTTTTGCTTTTACCGCACACACTTTATATTCAGGAATCTTAGCTACTGGATCCAGGGCAGCATTAGTAAGTAGATTTGCTGCTGCTTCATGGAAATGGAAACTCATAAACAGCACACCTTTTCCTGATTTTTCTGTAACTTTTGCCTTAGCCTTAATTTTTCCTCGACGAGAGGTTACTTCTATAAATTCTCCGTCTTCAACTTTTAGCTCTTGCGCATCTTGAGGGTTAATTTCCACTAATGCTTCTGGATAGACTTCATTTAAACCTTTAGATCTTCGACTTACAGTTCCGGTGTGAAAATGGTACAATACCCGGCCAGTGGTAAAGAGGAAAGGGTATTCCTCGTCTGGTAGTTCAGCTGCTTCTTTGAATTCTACCGCAGAGAATTTTCCTTTTCCGCGACTGAATTTATCTTTATGAAGATATTTAGTTCCAGGATGATTGATATCTAAGCAAGGCCATTGCAATCCTGCTTTTTCTAACCGATTGTAATACATCCCGCCATAAATTGGAGTCAAGCTAGCAATTTCTTCCATTATTTCCGCTGGATTACTATAACTCATATTGTAACCCATCTTTTGCGCTAATTCACAGATAATCTTCCACTCTGGTTTAGATTCACCTACAGGCTCAATAGCCTTCCTAATTCTCTGAACTCTTCTTTCAGTATTAGTGATGGTCCCGTCTTTCTCAGCAATAGTAACTCCTGGCAATACTACATCAGCTAATTCAGCAGTTTCGGTCATAAAAATATCAGATACTACTAAAAATTCCACTCTCTTTAGTGCTTCTCGAGTATGATTGAGGTCTGGGTCAGACATAGCAGGATTTTCTGCCATTATAAATATGCCTTTAATTTTTCCCTCGTAAGCAGCATTTAAAATCTCTACTACGGTTAAACCTACTTCATCAGATAAATCCACTCCCCAGGCTTTGGAAAATTTATCTCTAACTTGATGTTCAGTCACTTTTTGGTAACCGGAATAAACATTAGGTAAAGCCCCCAAATCACATGCTCCCTGTACATTGCTTTGTCCTCTCAAAGGATTAACGCCGGTACTTTCCTTCCCTACATTACCGGTAAGCATAGCAATATTAGCAGTAGATAATACATTATCTGTACCAGTTGTATGTTGAGTAATTCCCATCGAATAAATTAAAGAAATAGTGGGAGCAGTTGCATAAATCCTGGCTGCTTTTCGGATATCTTCAGCTGGCACACCGGTAATTTTTTCTACTATTTCAGGAGTGTATTTTAGTATAGTCTTTTTTAATTCTTCATACCCCTCTGTTCTCCGAGTAATAAATTTTTTATCCTCTAATCCTTCATTGATAATCACATTCATTAATCCATTAAATAAAGCTACATCAGTACCAGGTCGTTGCCTTAACCAGAAAGTAGCGTATTTGGCCAGTTCAATTTCCCGGGGGTCAGCCACAATTAATTTTGCTCCATTTTTAATAACCGCTTTTTTGATTTCTAAGGCAATTATAGGATGATTCTCAGTAGTATTGGAACCGGTAAGATAAATTACCGAAGCATTAGCAATCTCCTCTATGGAATTGGTCATTGCCCCACTACCGAAGGCTTGGGTTAAACCAGCCACCGTTGCTGAATGACACAAGCGGGCGCAATGATCAACATTATTAGTTCCTAAAACAGCTCGGCAAAATTTCATTAGAAGATAATTTTCTTCATTAGTACATTTGGCAGAGGAAAGAACTGCTAAACTGTCACTACCATTCTCTTTTTTAATCTGGTTGAATTTATCACTGACTAGCTGCAGAGCTTCTTCCCAGCTGGCTTTCTCAAATTTGCCGTTTTTCTTAATTAGGGGTGTTATCAAGCGGTCATCTCGATGAATATAATCATAGCCGAAACGTCCTTTTACACAGAGATTAATTCCATTAACTATACTCTCAGGATTAGAAGTGACTTTAACTACTTTTCCTTCTTTAACATTAAAATCAAAACTACAACCACATCCGCAATAATTGCAAGTAGTCATAACTTTGGTAAATTCCCAGGTCCTTCCTTTCCCTTGAGCTTCTTTATCTGTCAATGCGCCTACCGGGCAGACCGCAACACACTGTCCGCAAAATACGCAGTTTGATTTTTTTAAATTAACCCCTCCATCTACTACAATCTCTGTTTTTGTCCCCCGATACCCAAAATCAAGAATATTTGATTGCTGAATTTCATTACATATTTCCACACATCTTCCGCATAACACACATTTATCCAATTCTCTTGCTATAAAAGGATTATTATTATCAATAGTAATCTCTTTTTTATTCTGTTCAAACCTAGATTTCTTTATACTTAAATCATAAGCCAGGTCTTCCAAAATACAAGATCCGCTCTTCTCACAAGTCATACAATCCAGGGGATGATTGGCCAATAAAAATTCCAAAGTCATTTTCCGAGCTCTGACAACCCTTTTATTATTAGTATGGATTTCTAATCCTTCTCTTACCGGATAAGCGCAAGCAGCAACCAATGCAGGTATACCAACAACTTCCACAACGCATATCCGACAAGAACCAGGAGTAAACCCGAGTTCAGACATAGCACATAAAGTAGGAATTTTAATATCTACCTCTTTAGCAGCATCTAAAATAGTTGTTCCTTCTTCTGCTCTTACCTTGATATTATCTATCATTATACTTATCAGAGACACTACTATTATCCTCCTCTTTTCAAAAACTCTTCTTTTTGAATAATTAAAAACTATCTTCTCTTATTTTTCCTTTTAGTCTTCTATTATCTCAGCATCACATCTCAAACAACGTTCTGCTTCGTAAATAGCTTTTTCCCCAGTAAAACCTAATTCTACTTCCTTAAAGCTATTCATTCTCTGACGTATTTTTAGTTGCGGCATCTTGGATTGGGCTTTTTCTTTTATTTCTTCATCAATAATTAAAGGTATTTCAATTTTCTCTTTAAGGGGAGGTTTGTAAGGAGATTCACCATTTTTATTCCTAATGGCTTTATCGATTTCTTTCGCAGCATGATGCCCTGCTGCAATTGCTTTAACCACTGTTGATGCTCCGCTCATTATATCTCCCCCTGCAAATAATTTTGAATTTGTAGTCTGAAGTCTAATTTCTTTAATAATTTTCTCAAACAAGTCATCCGGCCTTTGTCCAATTGCTAATATTAGGTCATCAATATTAAGAGTAAATTCGGACCCTTGAATAGGGATAGGTTTTCTTCTTCCACTTTGGTCAAATTCTCCTAATTTCATCTTTTGGCAAATCAAACTTTTCACTTTTCCTTTAACTCCAATAATCTTAAGGGGAGATACCAAACACTCTATCTTAATCCCTTCTTCTTCAGCCGCTTTAATTTCCTCTAAAAGAGCAGGCATATCTTCTTTTCGCCGGCGGTAAAGAATGTTTACTTTAGCTCCAAGCCTGAGAGCACATCGGGCTGCATCTACAGCGGAATTGCCACCCCCAATTACCACAACTCTTTCACCCAATTTTTTTTCCTTCCTTAACCAAGTTTTTTCGTGTAAATTAAAATCTCTTAAAAATTCGATGCCTCCAAAAACCCCTTGCATGTCCTCTCCTTCAATCCCCATATTTTGACTCTTGGAGACCCCGGGAGCCAGAAAAATATAATCAAATTTTTTTTTAATCTCTTCAAAAGAAATGTCCCTTCCAACTCGGATATTACATTTAATTTCCACACCTAAATTTTTTATTTCTTCAATTTCTTTTACCAAAATATCCCTGGGTAACCTATAAGCAGGGATGCCATAACGGAGCATTCCTCCTGGTTCGGGCAACTCTTCCCAAACTACCACTTTATAACCTCTCTGTGTTAAACCTCGTGCTGCTGTTAAGCCAGCAGAACCAGCTCCAATTATCCCTATTTTCTCTTTTCTGGTTACCGGAATAGAACTAATTTCAGGACGAGATGCATTATCAGTGATAAACCTCTTTAAATTTTTTATTGCCACTGGCTCATCTACGGTTCCTCTCCTGCACTTAGACTGGCACTGATAGTCACACACTCTTCCGCAAACCACTGGAAAAGGATTAGATTTTATAAGTACTTTATAAGCATCCTCCAGGCGCTCTGCCTGAATTAAGGCAATATAAGAAGGGACATCCATCTCTATGGGACAGGTATTCTGGCAAGGTGATTTAAATAAAGATGAACAAACTGAAGCCAAGCATTTCTTATCTTTAATGTGGGATTCATACTCTTCTCTAAAATAACGGATTGTGCTTAATGCCGGATTAGGGGCTGTTTGACCCAATCCACAAAGCGAAGCATCTTTGATTACTTCCCCCATTTCTTCTAAAAGTTCAATATCTCCTTCTTCCCCTTTTCCTTCGCAAATATCAGTAAGAACTTCTAACATCCTTTTTGTTCCTTCACGACAGGGGGTACATTTGCCACAAGATTCCTCCTGGCAAAAATCCATAAAGAAGCGGGCTATATCCACCGCACATTTATCCTCATCCATAACAATTAATCCACCGGACCCCATAATCGCCCCTAATTTTTTTATAGTATCATAATCTATAGGAACATTAAGGTATTCAGCAGGAATACAACCTCCGGAAGGTCCACCTAATTGGGCAGCTTTAAATTTTTTTCCATCAGGTATGCCCCCTCCAATTCCATAGATAACAGTCCCTAAAGTCGTCCCAATAGGAGCTTCCACTAATCCCACATTATTTACATCACCGGTAAGAGCAAAAACTTTGGTACCTTTACTAATCTCTGTTCCTATATTAGCAAACCAAGAACTTCCTTTTAAAATTATCTGGCCAATATTAGCTAATGTTTCTGTATTGCTTAAAATAGTCGGTTTTTCCCATAACCCAGCCTTAACGGGAAAAGGTGGTCTAGGTCGGGGCGCACCTCTTTTCCCTTCGATAGATCTCATTAAAGCAGTTTCTTCTCCGCAAACGAAAGCCCCTGCTCCCCGGTAAATTTTTAAATCGAGACCAAATCCTGTTCCTAAAATGTTCTTGCCTAAAAGACCAAATTCTTTGGCTTGACGAAGAGCTTTATTTAACATTTTTATGGCTAAAGGATATTCTGCACGACAATAAATATATCCTTGATGAGCATCTACAGCTTTAGCAGCAATAACCATTCCCTCAATAACAACATGGGGGTCACCTTCTAAAATACTTCTATCCATATAAGCACCAGGATCACCCTCATCGGCATTGCAAACAACATATTTTACTTTACTTTCCGCCTGAGCTGCAAATTTCAATTTGGTACCTGTTGGAAAACCTGCCCCACCTCTTCCTTTTAATCCTGAATCTGAAATTTCCTGAACAATCTCTTTTGGAGTCATCTCTGTTAGAGCTTTAGCCATTCCCATATATCCATCCCTGGCAATATAATCTTCAATTTTCTCCGGATCAATTATCCCACGATTTTTCAATACTCTTATCTCTTGATTTAAAAAAAAGGGGATTTCTTCTATGCCGGGTATGGTTTTATCTAACACAATTTCATTTGGTAAAACACCTTTATATTTAATCCTTTCCTTAATTTGCTCTTCTTTACCCCTTGCCAGGGCATAAACAGCAAGAACTTTTCCTTCTAAAATATGCTTTTTAAAAACTTCCAACATCTTCTCTTTATCCATATACTGATAAATTATTGGTTCCTGTCCAAATATCTCCACAGTAATTAAAGGTTCTCTGCTGCATAATCCCATACAGCCAGAAGTAATAATAGCAATATCTTTTTGTTTTCTTTTCTTAATTTCCTTCGTCAGAGCATCCATAATTTTTTGGGCACCTGAAGCAATACCGCAGGTGCCCATATGGACGGTTATTCTTATTCTTTTTCCTTTTTTTGATAATTCTCTTTTAGCTAAGGTATGCTTCTTAATTTTTATTAAATCTTCTATCTTAATTTTTCCCACAGTCTTCCCCTTTACTGTCTTAACCTTAACCGCTATTTATATTGTTCTAATATCTCTTTTACCTTTAAAGGCTTAACTCTCCCATAAACTTCTCCATCAACTACTATTACCGGGGCTAATCCACAAGCTCCAAGGCATCTTACTGTTTCATAAGTAAATATTCTATCGGCAGTGGTCTCTCCGGTTTTTACTCCAAATTCCTTCTCAATTATTTCTGCGTTTTTCTTGCCCCCTCTAACATAACAAGCTGTACCTAAACACACTTTCACCGTATGTTTCCCCCGTGGAGTCATAGTAAAGAATGAATAAAAGGTTACAACTCCATAAATTCTGCTTAAAGGGATATTTGTTTTATTAGATATTTGTTTCTGAATAGTAACGGGCAGATATCCAAGGAGATCTTGAGCTTCCTCTAATAAAGGTATCAAACCTCCCGGCTCCGCTTTGTATTTTTCAATAATTTTATTTAATTCATCCATCTTCTCAAGAGTAAATTCTTCTAACAAATAATCAACCCGCCGTTCCATCTCTTTTCTCCACCTAATAATAAAAAGTTATAAATCTCTAACTTGTTATTATTATTAAAATTTATTAATGAATATAACCTGAATAAACTTCGCTTAACCTGCGATACTCTTTAACAGTGACTATAAATATTCTATATATAAATTAATTATATCTCACATGGAGATATAATCCAATAAAATCTTAATTAAATTAATCTTCGCAGAATTTACAAACTTTTTATACTTCATTGGAAATTTGGTGAATTTTATTATTTTTTATCTTTCAGGGTTTCTTTGTTCTGTCTATACCGATAACCCATAAAGCTTTATACGCCAACATAGCAATTGCTCCACCTGATAGAGCAGTAAATAATTGGGGTAAACTCATAATTTGAGCTATCTTATCAGGTACATCTACTATATAACTTACTGCTGTGAATAAAATTAAATACTTTACGAAAGAAGCAATAATAATTTCTAAAATTTTATTCTTCTTTTGGAAATTGCTTAGATCGTGGACATATATAACATTACAATAAAGGCAGGCATAATTTAGGTTATAATTTAAATTTCTTTTTATGGTAAATCATGAATTATTCTAATTATTTGGTATTTTTTCGATAAATTTTGTTTATTATTTCCTACTCTTTCGTAGTCAAGGTAGTCTCTCTTCTACAGCGGGCACAAAGAATTTTTACCCGGTCAGAACGTCCTTGGTCTTTAAATATTGATAAAATATTCTCATCTATAATACCAAGGCTTTTTAGACGGGATAGATAAAGGGTAGGATTTGAATAGGTTAATTCACCTATTTTTTCAGATATCCACTTTAAATGGTCCTTACAGGCAATAGGTTTACCGCAGATTTCACAGAGCTGCAGTTCTTTTTCTATCTTCTCATCGGATTTGCTCCGGTCAAAAAATGAAAGTTCCCATTCATTGGATAATTTAATTCCTTTGTGATCAGCAATACATGCTGCCTCACACTCTCCACAGAATATACAGGTATCTGTATAATGTATTATAATTCTCTTTGCATTACCATTCTGATCTACTATATCTTTATGGTCAATTGCTCCTACAGGACATACTTCACTACACGCAAGGCAGCCAACACATCTGTCTTGATTAAATTCGGGTTGACCCCTGAAATTTGGATGAGCTGTATGCGGTTCTTTTGGAAATTTAGAAGTATACGGTCCCTTGATAAACGATTTTATCGCTTCTATTAATTCCCTTACTTTTGGAAGTTTCATATTATAATTTTATCCTTACTTATTACTTAATCCTGCTTTAGGATTCTCCCTCTTTATCTTCAGCATATTTATCAACAATGCTGTCTTTCCAGAGTTTTATTCCTGCTCTATGTGCACCTCTAGCTATCGCATGTGCTGCTACTGGAGCTGTTAGAACAATAAATACCATACATAATAGTGATTTTATTCCAGCGGCAGTGAATCCTACTATAAGAAATGTACCAAATAGAATACTGCAGGTACCCAGAGTAACGCACTTTGTAGCTGCCTGCAGACGGCAATATACATCCGGGAGACGTACAAGCCCCAGACACCCAAAGACATCAAAAGCTAGACCTATACTAATAAATATCAAACCTATAATGTTAATCATCAAACCCTTTTCCCTCTAAATATTTAGAAAGAGCAAGTGCGCATATAAAACTCTGAAGTGCCCATGCTATACCTATATCTATATACCAGGATCTCCCTGTTGAAATAGTCAAAACCGCACATAGCCCAACAATCATAATACCCAGAATATCGATAGCAACTATCCTGTCAGCACCCGTTGGACCTCTCCATACTCGGTAAAGGCATAAAATACATGCTAGAATAATTATGTAGAGAACTCTACCTAAAAAATTAATATAGGGAAGGTCGGGATAGAAAAGAAATGGAAACGGGCGTATCATAATTAAAATAACTATCCCAACTAAAAAAATCATACCTATAAACCATCTAAATATCTTCATATTCTATCCTCTAATGTGGTTAATTTAGTCCTTACTTTAACTATCCCTGGATATATAGGCAACCGAGGATGCAAAACACGGTATGCAACATCCAGATTAGCCTTAAAGCATTCCCATAAGAACATAGGTAAATAATAAACAAAGAAATACCAGTACCGTGATGGATGCATTAACACATGTGGTCGGGTTATAAATAAATCTCCTACCATAAAGGTAACAAATGCAGAAACAAATCCACCAATAATAAGATGCTGCCAATCCGGCACCCAATTAAAAAGACACCATACTATAAATGCTACGAAAAACATACTTATTCTACTCTTCATCTATTGTATCCCCTTAAAGACTATATCAGCATATTTTGTACCTTCTAAAAGTACGTCAGAAGCAGGCTTAAGAAAAATCTCGTTTATGTTATAAATAAGCAAAACTCCTCCAACTACACAAATAAGTGCTAGAATTACCATCGCCAGTTTCATGAAAACAGGAACTTCCTCTACCTTGTTCCATTTCTCCTTCAGCTTACCAAAGAAGGCATACTTCATAACCTTCATAAAAGATGCTAAGGTTAATATACTTGCCAGTACAGCCCAGAAAGCATATCCTAAGCGATTAGCCTGCACACATGCAATTATAATAATCAGCTTACTCCAGAAACCATTAAAGGGAGGAATACCTGCAATTGACATAGAGGCAACAAGACTTGTAGTGCCTGTGATAGGCATTTTTGTCATTAGTCCTCCCATTTTTTGTAAATCGCGTGTGCCGGTTGCATATTCCACTGCTCCTGAATTTAAAAATAGCAATGACTTAAATACAGAGTGGTTAAAAAGATGGAACAAACCTCCTATCATGCCAAGCGGGGTGCCCAGACCAATTCCCAGGATAACATACCCTATCTGGCTTATGGAGTGGTATGCCAGAAGTCGCTTAAAATCCCACTGTCCAATAGCTAAAAATACACCGATAACCATGGATAGGGTTCCTAACACCATCAGTATTAAAGAAAGGGAAGAGTTTATTCCAATTATGTTGTAGAAAACCCTGCATAACGTATATACGCCCAACGATTTAATTAATATCCCTGAAAGCATTGCTGATATAGGTGCTGGTGCAGATGGATGGGCATCTGGCAGCCAGGCATGAAAAGGAACAAGCGCTGCCTTAAGCCCAAACCCCATAATAAATAGAACGCTCACCATGATGGTAACATTACTTGCACTTTTTTGGGCCAGGATATTTGCCATATCCGCCATATTCAATGTAGAAGTATAGCTGTATAAAAACACGATTCCAAGAAGGACAAAAAGTGAACCTACGGTACTCATTACAGTATATTTAAATGCTGCTTCGAGTTCATGACGCTCTGTACCAAAAGCAACTAAGGCATAACTTGCCACGGAGGCAATTTCTAAAAATACAAATAGGTTAAACATATCGCCAGTTATCACCACACCATTCATCCCAGCCACCATGAGTAGGAACAATGTATAAAATTTCCATTTAGAGGTAAATCTCTCCATATAGTTTATTGAATAGATGGCAATTAAAAACGCCATCAGATTTACAGTAACCAGCATAAAGGCCGTCAAGCCGTCTAATACAAGAGCTATTCCAATAGGTAACTTCCAGCTACCAACGCTGTATACAAGGATGCCCTGTGTGGCTACTATTCGCACAGTAATAAGAGAAAGGACCAACAAAATAAATGTTGTTACGCTTCCCATTAAATCTGGCAGCCATTTTAACTTCTTACCAACTATTGAAGTTAAAAATGCTCCTGCCAGAGATATGCCAACAAAAAGTGGTAGTATATTAGATGTAGCTGTCATCCTCGTAACTCCTTTATTTTGGTAATATCAAACGTCTTGTATTTTTCATAAATTCTCATCGCTAAAGCCACCAGCAATGCTGTGGTCGCCAACCCGATTACGATTGCAGTAAGGACAAGCGCCTGAGGAAGAGGATCAACCATGTTGACAATTTCAACATCAGATGAAAGAATTGGAGACCTGCCTTCCATACGATAAGCTACTAATATAAAGAAAAGATTCACAGCATATTCTGCTATGATAATTCCCAAAATAATCTTGATAATATTCCTTTTTCTTAAAATGCAATAAATTCCGCAACAAAAAAGCACAAGACAAAGCAGATATATTATCATTCCTTTTTCTCCCATTCAAATTTTAATAATACCAATACAACAAATATAGCGAAAAGCCCGGCACCAACTTTAAGACTTATGGCTATATTACTAAGAGGTATAATACCTGCGCTGAATAACCTGAAAGGCTCTCCCTTTGATATAAAATTCAAAAAGAAGTAGCCACCTGTAAATCCTAATAATGCTATACTTAAGAATAGAATTGCACCCATACTTTCAAAAAAAGACATTGTTGTTTTAGGTAATTTCTTTAAAGCTACATCTTTACCATAAGCAAGCATAAGATGTACAAAAGAAAGCGCTATAATAACTCCACCAGCAAATCCTCCGCCGGGCGATACATGACCATGTAAAACTATGTATATTCCAAAAAGTAGTATAAGCCCTACAGTAAGACGGGTAATTACTTTTACAATTAGCGACATACCTTTATCATGTTCTTTACTCATCGTCTTCCTCCACAACTTCACCCTTTTTCTTTCTACCTATGCGTCGTACAATAGCCAAAACACCTATTACGGCAGTAAATAAGACCGTGGCTTCTCCCAGGGTATCATAAGCCCTAAAATCGAGTATTACTGAAGCAACAAGGTTAGAAGCACCTGTCTTAATTAATCCTTCTTTCAGATATGTGTTAGCAACTCTCATAATAGGATAACCGAATTCGGGTAAATCTTTAAAAGCTCTTATAGCCACCAATAAGAATACCACAATAAAACCTGAAGTAATAAGTGTATTAAGAAGCCACCTGCCTGTTGTCGAAAATGGAAGATCTTTCTTTAAGGTCGCCCTTATCAAGATGATAAGACACAACATCTCAACAACAAGCTGTGTAATAGCTACATCGGGCGCTTTAAGTATTAAAAGAACTATCGAAAGCCCCAGACCGACAGCTCCAACAGCTATTACAGAAGAAAGTAGGTCCTTCATCTCAATTGCGACAATCGCTCCAATAATCATAAATATTAATAAAACATATAATTCTATCATCTCGTTACCTTAACAAAATATAAAATAGTATTATCATTCCTAAAAGACACCAGGTAAGATATGTAGGGAGTATACCATTGTGTAAGTAGCTCAAAATCTTATTAAATCCAAAGGTTATTATGGAACCTAAATGGTAAATATCGAATACTTTTTTCTCAGCTAATCCATAAACAGTGCCTAAAGGGGTTATGTCTTTTATTGTATTATAAAATTCGGTTCCTGAAACCCTCATATTTAACTGTTCTTCCAATATCTCTCCACCGATAAAAGCTTCTGTTTCTCTTGTTTTTCTTATTGTTCCCAGAAGATAGATTATAATACCGACTGCAACCCCTAAAATTATCAAAATAGTTGCAAGGCTTGCGTTCCATATACCGAAGAATACTACCTTTCCTTCTAAGCTTGGAAAGATAAACATTTTAAGAGGAATTCTGTAAGCAAATACACCGAATATAACGCAGAGAACTGCAAGAAAAACCTGCGGAATCCACATGGTTGGACTAGTTTCTCGTCGTTTGTTAATCATTGCTTCCGTCTTTGTCAATACTTCGTTAGACCGAGGTTGCTTATTGACCGGCTGTCCTAAAAATACAGCATGGATTAATTTCATAAAACTCGCCAGGGTAAGGGCACTTCCGAACATAGCTGCAACAAGCCATATTATCCAGAGATGATTACCATTATCAGCTGTCTTTATTATGCCCTGGTAAATCATCCATTTTGATGCGAATCCGTTAAAAGGAGGTATACCTGATATTGATAATGATGCTATTAAAAATGTAATAAAGGTAATAGGCATAATCTTACCAAAACCACCCAGTTTCTCAAGATCAGTTGTTCCAGCTTCTTTTTCAACTGCCCCCCCTGAAAGAAAGAGACAGGATTTATATATAGCATGGTTTAACATATGAAACAATCCACCTGCTATACCGATAGGATTCCCGGTACCGATACCTAGTACCATATATCCAACTTGACTTACAGCATGATATCCTAAAAGTCTCTTTAAATCATGCTGTATAAGAGCCATCATAACTGCAGCTACAATGGTAACACTACCTACTATCATTAAGACGGTATTCATTGCTGTGTTCATCTTAAACATATTTAGGGAAATCCTGGCAAGGAAGTATATACCTAAAAGCTTATCCAGTGATGCTGGTAAAAAGGCAGTAACAGGTGTGGGGGCGTCTTGGGCGGTATCTGGAACCCAAGTATGAAACGGCATAGCACCTGCCTTGGCAAAGGCACCCGCTGCAAGGCACATATATGCCAAAACCGCTACCTTTGTATTTAAACTTATGCTTATCTCATCCATCTGAAGCGAACCTGTAAGGCGCCATACAAGAGCCAATCCAAGAAGCATAAGGGCATCTGTGCCACCAATTATTATAAATGCTTTCTTGGCCGTATAAGATGCATTTTCCGTTTGACCAAATTCTATTAATAAATATAAAAGAAGTCCTAAAAATCCCCAGAATACCATAAAAAGAATAAGATTATTGGAAAAGACAGCACCAAGTGAACTTATAAAAGTAAGGATCAAATAAGAATAATAGTAAACCAGTCTTTTTTTCTGCCGCATAAACCCAAAAGAATAAATAGTAATTAGCAGGAAAAATATTCCCACAAATATTCCCACAAATATAGATAGATTATCGAATTTAAAAAACTGCGTAGTTAAATTCATTTAACTCCCATCTTATTTCTTAATATCTCGGTTTTTTCCCGAGAAAGTTTAATTAAATCTTTTCCACTATATATCTTCTTCCTCTTTGTATTACATACGGTCATTCTTTCAGTACAGCAATAGCAAGGATCTATTGCAGCTAAAATTATCGTTGCATCTGAAATGTATTCACCTATAATAGTAGCTTTACATGTAGGAAGGTTCATAAATGTAGGCGCCCTTACCTTATGACGAACAGGCCTGTTTGTACCATCGCTTTTTACATAATGGAAACATTCGCCTCTTGGCGCTTCTATAAATCCTATACCTTCCCCAGGAGGAATATCCTTAATATTAGCATCTATTTCACCGCTTGGTAAGTTCAAAAGGCAGTTCTTTATTATTTTTATTGACTCAAAGGTCTCCAATACTCTTACCACTACTTTATCGAAAACATCACCGTTATGGGTAACTATCATATCCCACTCTACTTTATCATAAGCTCCGTAAGGAGAGTCTTTTCTCAAATCTCTGGCCACACCTGAAGCCCTGGCAGTAGGCCCAAGAGCACAATAATTTATAGCGTCTTCTTTTGAAAGAATACCTATTCCTTTCGTCCGAGCATATATAACCGGATCGTCTATAACTGCTTTTTTCAGCATCTCCAATGTAGGCACGATAGAATCAATCTTTTTAATAACCACTGGTATATCTTCAGATTTTACATCTCTTCTTACCCCTCCGGGCTTAAACATAGCATAATTATTTCTGTTCCCGGTTAATATCTCCATCACATCAAGAATCTCTTCTCTTAGTTTCCATGCCCACATATATACAGTATTATATCCTAAAAAGTGGCCGGCAAGACCCAACCATAGTAGATGTGAGTGTATCCTTTCACCTTCAGCTATTATAGTTCTTATATATTTGGCCCTCTCTGGTACCTCTATGGGAATAATATCTTCTACTGCTCTGGTATAAGCAAAGGGATGACTTGTTGAACATATACCACAAATTCTCTCAATCAAAAAAGTGGACTGGTCAAATGTCTTAGTCTCAGAAATTTTCTCTATACCTCTGTGATTATATCCTATTCGCACATCAATATCTACGACCTTTTCTCCTTCAACAGTAAGCATAAAGAATTCCGGCTCTTCCTGTAATGGATGATACGGTCCTATTGGTATTATTGTTTTTTCCATTATACTCCTCTATCTCTTATAACTTTCTTATCCCACTCTTTATAATCTCTTCTTAACGGATAAACACCATCTGGCCAGTCGTCTGGCAAAAGAAGTCTCCGCAAATCAGGATGACCCCTAAAATTTATACCTAAGATTTCATGTATCTCTCTTTCTATCCAGCTTGAACCTTCAAATATAGGTGAAATAGAATCTATCTCCAGTTTTGATTTTTGTAATTTTACTCTCAGAGAAATCAACAGGTTAATATCCTCAATCAAAAAATGATAAAGGATCTCCATATGATACCGCAGGTCTACGCCGGATGCAGTATTGAACCGTGCTTTTAAATCTTTAAAAATATAACTTGCCACTTGAACTATTGAATCAGGTCTAATCTCGACATATACCCTCTTAGGAGATTTATCAAAAACTTCGATTATGTCATCTTTAAATTTTTTTCTTAAATCGTCTAAAACTTCTTCTCGCGTCATGCTCCGTCTCCTTTGTCGCTAAGTATGATAATCAATGAAGTCGAACTGATTACTTTTTCTCAGCACTTTTTCTAACTTTCTCAATTAATTTTACTACGCCGGCAATAATTGCCTCTGGTTTTGGGGGACAACCCGGTATATAAACATCAACAGGAATAACCTTATCTATCGGAACAGGACAGTTATAACTATGAATAAACATGCCTCTTGATAAAGCACATTCTCCTATTGCTACCACCAAGCATGGTTTTGGCATCTGTTCATATAGTCTTTTTGCCCTTTCCATCGACTTCCGATTACCTGAACCAGTAATTAAAAGAACATCAGCGTGTTTTATGCTCCCTACAAGAAGCATACCAAACCTTTCGATATCGAATCTCGGAGTAAGGCAGTCCAGTATTTCGATATCGCAATTGTTACAACTACCTGTAGACAAATGAAATACCCACGGCGATTTTAGAAGTGCTTTCAATTTTATACTCATATCATCTTCCTAATAATGCCAATATTATAGCTATTATAGCAATTATAGTCACGGGTCCCCAGAAAAACTTGACGGCCTGGTCAATTCTTACCCGAGGATTAGTATTTCTTATAACCGTCATCAAGGCGACTAGCCCAATATATTTTAACACACCATACAAGAGATGTATTCCATCAAGCCTTAAACCACCAATAAATACAATTATTAAAAAGAATGGAACTGTAAACATAAGCATGTTCTTCATAAGTCTGTAAATAGCAAGTCCGGAACCCGAATATTCTATTAATGGACCACCCACGATCTCTGTCTCTGCTTCAGGGATGTCGAAAGGAACCAGCGCTAATTTCGCTTGCATACATATTATTGCCACAATTAGTGCTAAAGTACCAGACCAACTTGTAACAAACGCCCCATTCTGTGCTTGAAAAGTTAATATCTCACCAAGTCTAAAAGTAAATCCAGATTTTATTACTGTAACTAGTACTGCAAGTATAAAAGGAAGTTCATAACTTAATATAAGCTTCATCTCTCTTGATGCACCTAAACTTGCAAGTGGATTTCTTGATGCAAAACCACCTATAATAATACTTATAGAAGGGATAACCAAAAGATATAATACTACTATTAAATCACCTAAAAAACTCTTTGCAGGATAAATATTATTTATCCATAATAAAGTAGATACTAATATCACGCTTGCCAATCCAATAACTGGGGCCATCAAGAACGTTATCTTTGATGAACCTGCTGGAATAAGTGTTTCCTTACCTAAAAGCTTTACAATATCTATCAATGGTTGCAAAAGAGGTGGACCCACACGATATTGAACCTTCGCTGTAACCTTTCTATCTATCCAACTGGCTAAAAGTCCAATAATGGCTGTTAATAGAAATCCAAAAAATAAAAAATAAAAAATATAAATCATGCTTTCTCTCTATTCCAATGAATTGAGTGAACTATAATATTATCACCAACTAAAAAAGTATTTCCATCCAGCTTGATATCACCTTTTTTTAAACTTAATGCCCCATAAGGGCAGCTCTTTATGCATAATAATTCATCTTTTTGGTCTCTTCTATCAAAACAAAAATCACAATTATGAATTAATAAAGGAACATTTTCTGGATATATTGCGCCATAAGGGCAAGCATAGGAACATGATTTACAACTTATACATCTCATATTGTGTCTTATCAACAATTTATCCTTCTGTTGTTCAATTGCCTCTACCGAGCAAGCATTAACACAGTGCGGCTCTTCACATTTACGGCATACCAATGCATAGGTTGCAAGCTCTATTATAGAAATAATACCATTATTATCTGGATGATAAAAATAACTACAATTGATAACACATTCTTTACACTCACCCGAGGCACAAATATCAAGATCTATAAAGAGCCTTAAATCCTTGCCTTTTTTTGGTTTAATGTTTAATTTTTCCTGATGAATTTGTTCTGCGCTTGTGTTCATCTCTAATCCCATATACTTGAAAAATTTTTTATCTTATCATAAGTAAAAACAGGACCATCTTTGCAAACATAATATATTCCTAATCTACAATGACCACATTTTCCTATACCACATGACATATTCTTCTCCATAGAAAGGTATATATTCTCTTCTTTAAAGCCCATATCAAGTAATTTTTTAGTCGAAAACTTCATCATTATTGGTGGCCCACAAACAATTGCAATACCACTTTCATAATCCATTTCTACTCCATCCAAAATAGTAGTTACAACACCTACATTTTCTTTCCATTCGCTATCACCTTTGTCGACAGTAAGTTTTATATCCAAATCTTTTCGTTTGGCCCAATCGCCTTTTATTTCGCTCCTATATAGAAACTCCTGAGGTGTCTTGCACCCACCTCTAAAAAATAATTTTTTAAATTCTCCACTCCTATCAAAAAGCTCATACATCAAACTTCTAATAGGTGCAAATCCACATCCACCGCCCACAACTAATATCTCCTTGCCTTTAAAACTATCCATAGGATAACCTTTCCCAAAAGGTCCTCTCACACCTACAATATCACCCTTTTTAAGTTCATGAACCTTTTCGGTAACCTTGCCTACATTCATAATAGTAATTTCCATTATATCTTTCATAGCAGGTCTTGATGAAGGGGTAAAAGGAGCCTCACCAATGCCCGGAATGGTCAACTCTATAAACTGGCCTGTTTCGAAGGTTATAGGTTCTTTTGGTTCAATCCTTATCGTTTTTATAGTAGGTGTCTCAGATATAACTCCTGTAATTTCAGCCTTAATAGGCCTATATGGATTTTCAATTTTATACATCATATACCAATCTCTTAAGGACTTTTCTTATATCTATTTTTGCCGGACAAGCAGATATACAACGGCCACAACCTGTACAAGCATAAATATCAGCAACTTTTGGGAAAAAATCAAATTTCTTTTCAAATCTGTTCCTCAATCTCATCCATAATTCTGGACGGGGATTTGCGCCTCCTGCAACCTGAGCAAAATCTTTTATCATACAGGAATCCCAAATACGCAAACGTGCCATCTTATTTTCACTTTTCTGGTCATAAAGTAAAAAACAATGGCACGTAGGACAGATTGTATTACACGCTCCACACTCAACACACTTGTCCGCTTCATCAGCCCAGATATTAGATTCGTACCCTCTTTCTATTATATTCTTAAATAAATCTTGATGTGGTATATCGTTTTGTTTTATATTTGCTTCCACTGCTTTAATTACTTTTTCTCTCTGCTTATCTCTTTGGGATATAAATTCTTCTTTTACTTCTTCAAAAAGAAAAGAGTATTTTTCAACAAGGTCTTGTCCTTTTTGCGAACCAACCTCGAAAATAAAACCTTCTCTTACTACCGAAAGATTTATATCAAAATTTTCAAGTGGGTAAGGTTTCACATTTAGGGAGAGGCAAAAACATGTATCTATAGTAGAAGTACAATCTGCAGAAATAATAAGGTTATTTTTACGCATATTAATGTAGAAAGGATCTTGGTAATCATGATTTTCGAATACATAATCCTGTACTTGCAATCCTTTAAGGTCACAAGCTTTCACGCCAACTATACAATAAGGTTTCTGGATTGTATGAGGAATATCAGACTTGAAGTTTTTGGCAACAATTTCACGTGCACGGAAGAAAAAAGATTTTAATGGCTCAAAGGCTCGCACCTCACCGATAACAATATCATCAGTGAAGTCAATATACTTTTTATAAAAATACTGCTCGCCTTTTTTAACAGGGACGTAAACCTCGTAATCGTTCTTTAAATTTTCGAAAAATTTTGCAAAATTGCTAGAAGAAATATAGTGCATATTAGTGCTTCCCCTTGTAAAATAACTGCAATATTTTAGTTTTCTTGAAATTATATTAATTATTTAAGCACTTTTTTAATAATCTCTTTATCTAAATTCTTTGGCTCTTGCCTAAAATATACATTGACTACTGATTTTTATTTTTATTAAATCACCTGATATTATTTTGTGAAAATTATCACAAATCAAAATATGGAAATATTATATCACGAAGACAGATAGTATGTCAACCCTTCAAATTCAATAGATAAGTCTACATTGTGTATTTTAATTTCCGGGGGCAATACGATATGGACGGGGGCAAAATTTAAAATGGCTTTAACCCCACCTGCAGCCATTTTATCTGCCACTCCCTGGGCTGAATCAGCTGGCACCACTAATATTCCAATATTTATATTTTCCACCTGGATAAATTTTTCTGCCTCTTTTATATCGTAAATAAAAATATGGCCAAGTTTCTTGCCAATTTTTGAGGGATTATTATCAAAAATTCCCTTGATTATAAAGCCCCTTTTCTGAAAGCCTTTATACTTTACTAAGGCTTTACCTAAATTCCCTGCTCCGGCAATAATAACTGACCACTTTTTATCTAATCCTAATATCTTTTTTAATTCTCTGCTAAGATCTATTAAAGGATATCCAAGTCCTCTTTTACCGAATTCTCCGAAATAAGCCAGGTCTTTACGAATTTGTGCTGAATTTATTCCGGTCATTTCGGCAATTTTAAATGAGGAAATAATTTTTAACTCTCTTCCCTTTTCTGTTTCTAAAATTTTTTCCAAACATCTATGGTAAATAGATAAACGATTTATAGTAATGGAAGGAATGCTCTTTTTCTTCAAACTTATATTTCCTTTTCTTATCTAGTGGTTATCCATATTTCATAACCTAATTTCTTCAATTTCTCTGAAATTGCTTTGGCCTCATCTGAAGTTTTAAATTCCCCTACTTGAACTTTGTAAAGGGTTTTCCCTTTAATTACATAAGTCTGGTATCCTTTATCTCTTATCTCTTTAGCTAAATTCTGGGCACTTATTTCTTTTGAAAAAGCTCCTACCTGAACAGTATATACCTTCTTGTCTGAAACTGTTTCAGATTCCTTTACTACTTTTACTTCTGGCTCTACTTTTGGAGTTTCAATCACGCTCGGCTCAGTAACTGGTGGCTTCTCTTCTGGAGTAACCTCTTTTTTTATTTCTTCCTCAGGAAATTTCTCCTTTTCTTCAACCTTTTCCACTGTCTCCTTTTGGGGTAACTCAACAGGAACTTTTATGACAGGAGATTCTACTTTCTCTTCTTCCACAATTGTCGGCTCTTCAGGAGGAATATAACTCCTATCCCTGGCTAAATTAAAGGCCACACCTAAAATTATTATCGCGCCTATTAAGATAATAAAGGTTTCCAGATTACTTCTGCTTTTCCTTTTATAAATCCTACTCGCTTTTCTCATATTAAATCATACTCCTATACTAACTTTTGGATAGACCCTGTTTAGTAGATACTCACTTAACAGGGTAGATAAAAGTTTGTATCATATTTTTTATATTATATAATAATATACTTTAATTATTCTACAAAAATTTTTAAAATCCTTCTTTTTTTATGTTTATTTTATATATATTATTCAATTTGTTAAATATTTTTTATTATGATAACATAAAATAGTATTAGCGTACAGCGTTTAGCGTATAGCGTATAGAAATACAGTGATGAGTAATATGTAATGAGTAATGAGTTTATGTTTTAAGTTTATAAAAACAGGTTACTTGTCACATATTACACATTACGCTGCTTACTGGTAAACCGGGTAACTGGGTAACCAAGTAAATAAATAAACTTGCACCTTGTATCTTGCATCTTGCAACTATCAACTAAAAACTAATAACTAAAAACCAAGAACCAAGAACTAACGACTAATTTAAAGGGAAAAATATGGATTCAAAAAAATATATTTTAATGGGCATTGGAAATACGCTTCGAGGTGATGATGGGATAGGATCAATTATTGCCCAAAGCTTTAAAGACCGTGATTGGCTTTCTATAGACTGTGGGGTTGTTCCTGAAAATTTTACCTCAATCATCAAAAAAAATAGGCCCAATCTCGTAGTACTTATCGACGCTGTGGAGATGGACCTTAAATCTGGCGAATTTAGAACAATCTCTCCTGATAGGATTAGCGCCCTGCATCTCACTACCCACAGTATGCCTTTATCCTTTTTAATATCTTATCTGAAAGAATACACTCAGAAACTTATTTTTATCGGCATTCAGCCTAAAATTATTGACTATTCTAATTCTGTTAGCCCTGAAGTTTTAAAGAGTTCTGAAGAAATAATAAGAATATTGAAAGGTAAAAATTTTAAACTCCTTAAAAAATTATAGGACTATAATTTTTTATTGTTTATTTTTATTAATTATTCCACAATTAATTTAGATGATAACCTATCTGTATCTGCAATAAGAAATTCTTCGCTCATATTCAGACAATTTTTAGGACATATATCATTACATTGAGAACAGAAGATACAATGATCAATATGGATTTTAATCTTCTTTTCATCGGGAATAAATTCGATTGCCTCAGCAGGACATACTTTAATACACAATTTACATCCTATGCATTTGTCTCTATCGAAAACAATCTTCCCTCTAAAATTTTTAGGTATTTCCACAGGAGGGTGTATCTTTGCTTCTCCCTTTTCAACTTTTTCCAATAATTTTAATATCGAGTCAGGGTAATAAGTAACCGGAAATACGTTGGTAGCTGGTTTTTTAAATAACTGTTTTAACAGTTCAAACCCCATTGGTGTTGCCATTTTATCACCTCAAACTATAATAGTATCTAAAACGATCAACATAAGGCCGAGTAAACCTATAATCGATACTGGAATCCAGTAAGCAAAGGAAACTTGGTCTATTTTTAATCGTGCAACTGCAACTCTAATAAAAGTTACTTCGAAAAACATTACTAAAAATATTTTTACTAAAAAGAATAGTGTATCTACTATTAGAGCAAATGCTCCACTTAAAGCAAGTAAGTGAGATATATTATACGGGAAAAATAAAGCTACAGTTAAGGAAATCATTACTATCGTCTTAACCGCAT